>Ga0075120_10000023_pt1 | contig 94267 bp, 84 predicted proteins | sample AntAceMetag02UKL_FD_69792 | JGI IMG/M metagenome (GOLD analysis project Ga0075120, IMG submission 69792) | Saline lake microbial communities from Ace Lake, Antarctica - Antarctic Ace Lake Metagenome 02UKL | ecosystem: Environmental > Aquatic > Non-marine Saline and Alkaline > Saline | place...
AGTGCGTCAAGTGATGAGGAAGTATTTGTCGTGCTTGAAGCAGACCAGAATGTCTCAGCAGTCATCAGAGTATCTCCCAGTTCACTCTCACTACGTGGAACACTTACCTGGACGATAAATGTCACAAACACAGGGGAATATGGGGCAAACGTCACAATAGCCCCTTCATGGACGGCTAATTTCACAGTGGAGCTGGGGATAAACGAGTCAAACGTGACGCGATACACACAGAGCGTCTCCTGTCCGACAACAACTGTTACGCGCAGTGTTACAGCAAGTATCAATAACAGCTACGGGACGGCAAGTGACTCAGACTCCACAAGCGCTTCAATATCATGCACGAGCCCGACGCCTTCAGGCTCGTGTCGCAGGGATTGGTACTGCGGAGACTGGAGTGCGTGCGCAAACGGCGTCCAGACGCGAGACTGCCATTGTGGTTGTCCAGATGACGATGACTGCCGCGGCGACCATGAGACAGAAAGAGCGTGCGACCTTTGTGGAGACATAGTATGCACTGATGCAAATCCATGTACCGATGTTTCCTGTATTGACGGAATCTGCGTAATAGAGCTTCTTAGCGGGAACTCCTGTGATGACGGGGATATCTGTACAACTGGTGACTATTGTGATGAAGGTATATGTCTCCCAGGCGTGTTATCTGATGAGTGCATCAATGAATCCTGCGAGGCTTCCTGGGAATGTGGTACCTGGTCAGAATGCGACGCAGGCTTCAAGACTCGCATGTGCGAGTGTTCGTGTGAAGGGGGTAACTGCAAGGGTGATTCCAGTATTTTGATGGAATGTCCAACAGACCTTAATGACTCTGAATTGATTATATCTGTACTTGGTGGAGACTTTGTGGGTGATGAAATCCTAATAGAGGTATTCAATAAAGATGGTAACATTATTTCCGGTGCAGTTATACTATTGATATCCCCTGGCGGAAACGCCCTTAATTATTTTGAAGGCATGCGAGTGTCTGAAATAGGTGAGTGGAATGTGGTCGTAGATTATGATGATTATGTCAAGAACATGACCTTTGACACAGCGTCGCCGGCAAGAGATGAGTTTGAATTAATAACTGAGATGCTAAAGGAAAATGTCTTAATATTAAGCGGCGTAGTGGCAGCATTATTGATTTTGATTGCAACTCTAGTCATTTTACGTCATAAAAAGCAGTAAGAAGGTCTTTTCTTTTATTGCTTAATACTTCAAAATTAGCGATATGTCCTTTGGTCCACGGGAGGAATGCGGAGTTTTTGGAATATTCGGCAAAAGCAACTGCTCTACCTACATTTATTATGGTCTTTCTGCCTTGCAACACAGGGGACAGGAATCAGCGGGCATTGCAACCTGTGCAAATGGCGAGATAAATCTTTCAAAGGGGATGGGACTTGTCTCAAGTATTTTTGATGAAAAATCCGTTCTGGAACTGCCTGGTGATTCTGGCATTGGTCACGTTAGATACTCAACATCAGGGGAATCTCGCGCACAAAATGCTCAGCCATTCATATCATCAGGAAAAATAGAATTTGCAATAGCACATAACGGCAATCTTGTCAATTACTGGGCGCTTCGCGAGAACTGGATTGAGCGCGGCCATAATTTTGCGACAACAACCGACACCGAAGTCATGTCAAAAATAATTGCCTACGAATACGAAAAAGAAGGCGACATGATAAAGGCGATTAAAAATACTGCAAGATATCTTGATGGTTCTTATTCCTGTGTAATACTCACAAAAGAAGCAATTTATGCATTCCGCGACCCATTTGGCTTCAGACCGCTTCTAATGGCCAATCTTCCAAATGGGTATGCTTTTGCCTCCGAAGACTGTGCTTTTGCAATGCTCCCTTCAAAAGTAGTAAGGGACGTTAAGCCGGGCGAAATAATCAAAGTCTCAAAAGATGGCATGAGTTCAGACTCCATAGCAAAGATAAACCGCAAGTCGTATTGTATGTTTGAATATGTTTATTTTGCAAGGCCTGACTCTACATTAAACGGCGTTTCTGTGTATAAGTCCCGAAAAGAGATGGGGCGTATGCTTGCAAGGAGTTTTCCGGCAAAAGCCGATATTGTTTCTGCAGTGCCCTACTCTGGGGTTGCAGCGGCTCTAGGTTACTCAGAAGAAAGTGGCGTACCCTACACAGAGATTCTCCTTAGAAACCGTTATGCTGGACGTAGTTTTATCATGCCTGAGCAAGGAGACCGTGAGCGGGCAGTCCGCACAAAATTAATCCCAATCGGAGAGGAGATTAGGGGCAAGCGGATAGTACTTATTGATGATTCTATCGTCCGCGGGACAACAATAAAACAGATTGCAAAGATGCTTTACGAAGCCGGAGCAAAAGAAATCCACTTAAGAATTGCCTGTCCACCCATTGTTGCTCCCTGTTTTTATGGTGTTGATATGCAACAATTCAAACAGTTTATTGCAAACGAAAAGACTGTTGAGGAGATTGCAGAGTTCACAGGAGTCGATTCTATGGCATATAACACAATAGAAAACCTTGTTGCTGCAATAGGGATAGCAAAGGAATCGCTTTGCATGGCATGTCTTGATGAAGAGTACCCAACAGAGCTTGCAGATATCCGGGCAAGGCAGACCAGACTTAATGAGCTGGGGCAGATGAGGCTTTAATGGACGACAAGGATTTTATGCACGAGGCGATTAATGTCGCAATTGATGGCTTGAACGATGGCGGAGGTCCTTTTGGGGCATGTGTTGTCAAGGATGGCAAGATACTTTCATGCGAACATAACACAGTTATAACAGACAAGGATCCAACTGCGCATGCCGAAATAAATGCAATACGAAAAGCGGCAAAAAAGCTAGGCACTCATGACCTTTCAGGTTGCGAGATTTTTTCGACAACCGAACCCTGCCCAATGTGTTTCACTGCGATTCACTGGGCAAAGATTACTAAGATAACCTATGGCACGAGCACGCATGACGCTAAGGACGCAGGGTTAAACGAGCTTATGATAAATGATTCTCAGCTTAAGGAACTCGGTGGTGATGACATAGAGATTGTTGCTGGGTTTCTAAAGGACGAATGCGCCAAGATATTCGAGCTTTGGGAAGCCTCATCAGGCAAAGCATACTAATCATATTTATTCAATAATTTTGCACAGTTTTAAGATGCCCAAACAAGGCTTCTTATTTCGCCTTTTTATTGCCCCTCGTTCTAATTCCACAAATTCTTTATTTAAGAGGAATTTTATCGGTTTTATCATATTCAAACCAGTTTAAATAAAATAAGTTGCATTTTGCAAAATGGATAAATACATATATGCATTTGAGGAAGGAAACAAGGAAATGAAGCCTCTCCTTGGAGGGAAAGGCGCAAACCTTGCGGAAATGACATCTCTTGGAGTGCCCGTACCACCGGGATTCACGCTTACAACAGAACTCTGCGGGGAATACTACAAGAACGGAGAAACGTACCCAGAAGATTTTGATGAGAAGCTTAAGGTTGCAGTTAAAGACCTTGAGTCAAAGATGGGTAAGAAGCTTGGAGACTCAGAAAACCCGCTTTTAGTTTCAGTGCGCTCTGGAGCCGCAGTTTCAATGCCAGGTATGATGGACACAGTCCTTAACCTTGGTCTTAACGACGAATCTGTTGAAGGACTTGTAAAGAAGTCTGGAAACGAACGCTTTGCAGTTGACGCTTACCGCCGCTTCATGCAGATGTTTGGCGATGTTGTAATGGGTATTGAGCACCACAAGTTCGAAGAGAAGCTTGAAGAAGTAAAGTCGGCAAAAGGCGTAACACTCGATACTGATCTTGATGCAAGCGACCTTAGGATGGTCATTGTAAAGTACAAAGAGCTTGTTCGCGAAGAAAAAGGAGAAGATTTTCCCTTTGATCCCATGAAGCAGCTAAGAATGGCAATTGATGCCGTATTTGGCTCGTGGAACAATTCGCGCGCTATTAAATATAGGCAACTAAATGATATTCGCGGTCTTCTTGGTACTGCAGTAAGTGTACAATCAATGGCTTTTGGAAACCTTGGTGACACTTCGGCAACAGGAGTCTGCTTTACAAGAGACCCGTCAACTGGAGAAAACAAGTTCTACGGCGAATACCTTGTCAACGCGCAGGGTGAAGATGTTGTTGCGGGTATCAGAACCCCAAAGCACCTTGAAGACATGGAAACCGAGATGCCAGAGGCATACAAGCAGTTAACAGACATCATGAGTCGCATGGAAAATCACTATCGTGACATGCAGGACATGGAGTTCACAATCGAAGATGGCAGGCTTTTCCTCCTTCAGACAAGAAACGGAAAGAGAACGGCCGCCGCCGCCATTAGAATCGCAGTTGAGATGGTAGGAGAAGGTTTAATTGACAAGGAAACCGCAGTAATGCGCGTTGATGCCAAGTCACTTGACCAGCTTCTCCACAAGCAGATTGATACAAAGGCAGATGTCGATGTAATCGCAAAAGGCCTTCCAGCCTCACCAGGCGCAGCTGTCGGAAAAGTCGTTTTCTCAGCTGACGATGCAGAAGACTGGGTTGAAAACAAGGGCGAAAAGGTAGTACTCGTGCGAAACGAGACTTCACCCGAAGACATCCACGGAATGGCGGTTGCTCAGGGTATCCTCACTTCAAAAGGAGGAATGACTTCCCACGCGGCCGTTGTTGCAAGGGGTATGGGTACTTGTTGTGTTGCCGGAGCCGAGGACGTAAAAGTCGATTACGCAAACAAGAAGTTCACAGTAGGTTCAAACGTGATAAATGAGGGGGATATGATTTCCCTTAATGGATCAACAGGCGAAATAATACTTGGAGTAGCTCCCGTTATTGACCCTGTCATGCAAGGAGAATTTGAAACACTTATGACTTGGGCTGATGAAGTAAGGACTCTTGGCGTTAGAACAAATGCAGAGACTCCAAAAGATGCAAAAGTCGCTTTTGACTTTGGCGCTGAAGGAATTGGTCTAGCAAGAACAGAGCATATGTTCTTTGAAGGTGAGAGGATTGTTTCAGTAAGAAAGATGATTCTTGCAAAAGACGAAGCAGGACGCAGAGGGGCTCTTGACGAGCTTCTTCCCTTCCAGAGAGCAGACTTTGAAGAGCTTCTCACACTCATGGATGGGCGTCCTGTAACAATACGTCTTTTAGACCCGCCACTCCACGAGTTCATGCCACAAACAGAAGACGGTATGAAAGAAGTTGCAGACCAGACTGGTCGCTCTGTTGAAGAAGTAAAATCAATGGTAGCAAGTCTCCACGAGATAAACCCAATGCTTGGTTTCCGTGGTTGCAGGCTGGCAATAGTCTATCCAGAGATTGCTGAGATGCAGACGCGCGCCATTTTTGAGGCGGCAATAAATATCAAGGCAAAAGGAATTGACGTAGCACCTGAGGTCATGATACCTGTTGTCCAAAGTGCAAAGGAAATGGAACTAATGCGCGGTGTTGTTGAAGCAACGGCAAAGCAGGTTCTAGAAGAAAAGAACGTTGATATCCAGATAAAAATCGGAACGATGATTGAGCTTCCAAGAGCTTGTATCACGGCCGATAAGATGGCAGAATCAGCTGAGTTCTTCTCTTTTGGTACAAACGACCTTACTCAGACGACATTCGGATTCTCGCGTGACGACTCAGGGAAGTTCATCCCAGTCTACAAAGAGCGCGGCATTCTTGAATCAGACCCATTTGCGGTCATTGATCAGGAAGGTGTTGGAGTCCTTATACAAATGGCAGTTGAAAAGGGTCGTGCGACGCGTCCAGATCTTAAAGTCGGAATCTGCGGTGAACAAGGCGGCGAGCCAGAGTCAGTTGATTTCTGCCACAGGGCAGGACTTAGCTATGTTTCGTGCTCCCCGTTTAGAGTGCCAATCGCACGCCTTTCAGCAGCACAGGCAGCAATACGCAACAAATGCAGTTCATGTGACTGTGGCTGTCAGTAAACGCAAAAAACGGGGCCTAAAAAGCCCCAAATTTATTTATTTTTCCTTTTTTTATCCCTTTTTCTCCTCAAACTACGATTTTTATATACCATACCTTTAACATAACAGAAGCCTTTAAGGGGTGGAAATACAAATTTAGGTGTAAAAATGACCGAAGCTTATTGTGTGAAATGCAAAGCAAAAAGGGAAATGAAGGATGAAGAGTCTGTTACCATGAAGAACGGAAAGCCCGCAAAGAAGGGAACTTGTCCAGAGTGTGGAACAGGCATGTACAAAATCGGCGGTTAAAATCCGCCACTTTTATTTTATTTCTTAAATCATTTGAAATGGCCGTTCCCCATATAAAAACGGCTAGAAAACCCACAAAATTAAAACTTACTTCTAAGCTTACAGCAACTCAGCAAAAGAACTTAAAGCTAGGGCGCGAGCGCTTCCTTAAGATATATAATGAGGAATGGAAAAAGAGGGATCCAGACAGCCCCCCTAAATTACCTTCTCGGATAAAACTCAATCCAGATCTTTCTGTTGAAGAGAAGATGATGCAAAACGCAATGGGTTATAATCCAAAGAACGAGAAAATTAGTGACAGCCATAATATCATGATTGCTGATATGGCTCAGGCGTTTGGACATATCAAAGGTGTGAAGCGAGAACCTTTATTTGGTTCTGACCCCCAAAAGCTAGCTGAACTCTACATGCCAAAAGACGATATACTCATCCATGAGATGGATGGTCGTGGCAAACGGCCGATTTGGATCCATGTTGGTTCAGAAGTTCCTGAAAAAGAGATGCGGTGGATAGCAAAAGGACTCGTTCGCGAACCTTCAGGAGAACTTGCCATGCGTCACGACCAAAGGAAATACATGAAGGCTCAGGAGGCAGTAGAACGCCATATGGACGCCAAGCGTATCAAAGACTAGCTTTTTTATCTTTTAAAGGATTAATTAAATATGGAAAAAGGCCCACCCATCACAAGATTCAGGAGCGAAAAGGAGCTTCAGGAACTAAGTAAAACAAATGCAGCTAGAGAAAAAGCTAGGCGGCGTAGTCTGGCGAGGGGCGGTGCTGTTATAGGTATTAGCGCAACTTTGCTTGCAGGTGCTACATTTGGAGCAGTAAAATGGAATCAAGCAAGAAACACACAAGCAGATCTTAAGTTAAAACACGAACTTACGCAGGCATCAGTAATAAGTCCCTATGAATTACCACGTTCACACGAATTTGATCGCGCAGTACTTTCAAAAAAGCTTTCCAAAGCACCTGCACACATAATTAACAAGCACGCAAGGACTATTTCGGCAATTGCAGGCAATCCCGAACATCTTGGAAGTAAATCATTTATAGCGACAACTCATAATTTGTTAAATGTCTCACAATTCGTAGATGGGGAAGGAGTCGCCTCAAGACTCCAAACCAATGCTAAACGAATGCGCGCTAAGGGGATGGAAAAAGCAGCAAGTATCTATGAGGCTGCAGGACGACATGCCACTACAAACCCTGAGGGAGTCAAAAGTATGATGCGAGATTTTAATAGGTATAAGTCTTCTTCGTGGGACGTTCGTAGGATACGCGAGCATTCTATTTATGGTGGAATGAAAAAGAGTTTGCGTCCGACAGCAATAAGTGGGACCCATAAAACAGTACCTGAACCAACAGTTCTCATACCAAAGCGAATTCCTGTTAAGAAGATAAGTCCCAAGAAGCAGAATATGCGGCTTCCAAAAAAACCCAAGCAAAGAAGACGTAAGTAAGTTCTAAATGGGCATTATTTATTTTAATTACTTAGCCCTCAAATAAGCGTCTTAACAATGGATGTCCGCTCGTTTAGTAGATTAAAGTTTGTCGGGGCAAAAAGTCCGTCAATCTGGCCGGTAGTATTTCTGGTTTTAGTTATAGGCTCAGTTATTGGTCTTGCTTCAGGATACTTGCTGGAACCAGCGCTCCTGATAACTCCCTGGATGTTTGCAGGGCTCGTCATACTTTCAAGTTTTATCGCGGCATTTAGTATACGGATTGCAGTAAAGGGCTTTAAGATTAATTGGACAGTTATACTTGTTTTAGTAAATCTTGGAATTCTAGTTTTGGTACTTGTGCTTTCAAGATTTTTCCCAGAAATAAGCTTTCTTGATTCTCTTGTTCTTTGGAGCGCCATAGCATATACTCTTTGGATACTTGCTCTAACTGGCGTTGGTTCGACAGGAATCGGAGCTAAAAGCATACTTTTGGCACTCTTGCAGCCTGCACTCATGTGGCTCATTATAATAAGTACTCTTGCAGTTCAGATACCTGACCCCCTAGCTCCCTTAACAATACTTTTCTTATCATTAATACTCTCTACAGGTGTTCTGGTATTTAGCAACAAGCTTTTTTCCGCAGTATTCAAGGGCTTCTCAGGACTTGATGAATTTTCTAATTTCTTAAAAGGCATAAGAGGGGAACAAGTCACACTTAAGATGGGTCATGAGATAAACCCGCTTTTGCAGGTGATGGCCTTTAAGGGCAAGGAAAAACATATAATCGCTGCTCCATGGCTTCATTCAGGCCCCATACGAAGCATAGGTGGGGGCAATCTTAGTACGCGCTGTATTGAAGAGCTTAACAAGAAGTTTGGTGCATCATATTTCTTGCACGTTCCAAGCAGTCACGAATATAATCCCTCAGGAAACGTCGTCCCAAAGGTAATGGCAGCAATCGAGCCTAAAAAGTATTCGCCTTTGAGGGCATCAGATATCGTGACAATTAAAAAGAAGGGTTTTATCGCAAAAGCGCAGAGATTAAACGATACCTACTTAGTATCTCTTTCAAATCCGGATGTTGACGATTACGATATCAATCTCTTTGATGCTCTTAAGCGCAAGTACGAAAGAAAGGATGTCATTTTCATAGACTCACATCCCAATGTCCCAATGAAGGCGTGTCGTGATGTACATGCGCTTAGTAATGATGCGAGAACAATCGAGAGCCTGGTTGATGACGCAATAAAGGAACTTGGTCGCGCAAGGATGTCTTTAGCTAAGTTTGGTGCGGCAATCGAAAAGACAGAGGAGACTAGTTTGTTCTCATTTATAATAGAAGTCAAAGGCAAAAAGACCCTTTATTTCATTGAGGATACAAATGGTGTCGAACCTGGAGAAAGGCGCAGTATTGAAGCCGTAGCAAAAAAGATAGGGATTGATGAAGTACTTTATTTTAGCACCGATACGCATTCATTCGAGATAAGTGTACTGATTGAGCGCAAGCAGATACCAAAAAAATTGATTGAAAAGACCATACTTGCAGCAGAACGTGCAATAGGCCCCATTGAGTTCACATACTTTAAGACAAATCTTTCCAACGTCAAAATACTTGGTGAGACTTATTACATGCTGACAACACTGATTGCAGTTATGGCAAGAGTGATCCCCCTTCTCCTTATACTCCTGTTAGTCTTTTTTGTCATCTTGTTATGGATATTCTAGATAAGACTATGTTCCCGTTTGATTCTGTCCGTGATGAACAGGAAAAGATGATAGGGGACGTTCAAAACGCGGTAAAAGACGGTCAGACGCTATTTTGTCACGCACCAACAGGCATAGGAAAGACCGCAGCCGTTCTTGCACCTGCTTTATTATACGCGCTGGAATCGGGAAAGACTGTTTTTTTTGTGACACCAAAACACAGTCAGCACAAGATTGCGATTGAGACCCTTTCCTTAATGTCAAAAAAGCACAAAAAAAAGATACACTGTGTTGACATGATAGGTAAGCAATGGACCTGTCTATATCCTGCCGCAGCAGAACTAAACCCTTCTGAATTCAACTTCTTCTGCAAGAGCCATAAGGATAATAGGACCTGCAGGTTTAGGAATCATACCTATTTTGGCAAGACAAACGGTCTTACTGATGATGCTAAGCGCGCGGTCGCCCGTTTAAAAGAGAGGGGTCCGATGCACTCTGAAAATGCATTTGTCTTATGTAAGGATCTTGGTGTCTGCCCATATGAAGTCTCAACGGCCGCTGCAAAAGGTGCAAATGTTATTATCTGCGATTATTACCATATGTTCCATCCCGATATCAGAAAGACACTTCTAAGCAAGGCTGGCAAATCCTTAGAAGACTGCGTAATAATAGTTGATGAGGCTCATAACTTGCCAGACCGCATAAGGAGCCTTATGAGCACAAATCTTTCAGAGTACTATCTTACACAAGCCGCGCGTGAAGCAAAGGCAATAGGCCACGAGCGAATAGAATCTGATTTACAAAGTATACTTGATTCGGTAGTCGCATTGGGCCAGAAGATGAACTCGTTTGAAGAGGTCTGCGTCAAGGAGAAATTTGTTTCCTTGGTGGAAAAAGAATGCATGGCCGCAATCGAAACATTCGCCGAAGAACTTGAGGCGCTTTCTGAAGAGGTTCTTGAACTGCCAAACCGAACAAGGAGCTTTGCTTTGTCTGTTGCAGCCTTCCTATCAGAGTGGGCAGAAAAACGCGAGGAGGAGGCATACGTTCGCGTTCTTGACGCATATAACTCACAGAGTGGGAAAAGATATCGCTTATCCTTAAAATGCCTTGATTCCGGGATATACACAAGCGAGGTACTCGCACGGGCGCATAGCACAATCCTCATGTCAGGAACTCTTCTCCCACTTGAGATGTACGCAAAGATTCTTGGAGCAAATTCGCCAATACTAAAACAGTATGATAATCCCTTTCCAAAAGAGAACAGACTTGTCCTTTCAATAAAGGGTGTTACGACAAAATACAGCAACCGTGGTGATGCGATGTGGCAGAAGTATGCCGATAAGATTTCGCGCATGATAAAGCTTATCCCAGGGAATTCTGCGGTATTTGTCCCATCATATGGGATTTTAGAGCAGATAGAGCCCCGAGTGAATTGCGGGATAAAAGAAAAGATTATTGAACGTCAGGGGATGGGGAAAAATGAAAGGTTTAAGGTACATGAGCGCATGGCTGAGCTTGGCGAGCGAGGCGGCGCGGTACTTTTTGCAGTACAGGCAGGCAGTTTTTCAGAAGGGATGGACTTTCCCGGGCGTATGCTTGATGCGTGTTTTATTGTTGGCGTGCCTTTGGAGCGCCCCACTCTTGAAGTTGAGTCCCTCATAAAATATTATGATGTGCAATTTTCCAAAGGATGGGATTATGGATATACTTATCCTGCAATGAACAAGAGCCTTCAGGCGGCAGGGCGATGCATAAGAAGCGAAACGGACCGTGGAGCAATAATCCTAATGGATGATCGTTTCATGTGGAAAAATTACCAGAAATGCATGCCTAAGGACTTTCGCCCGATATCAACTGAGATTCCTGAGCTATACCTTGAGAAATTCTTTGGCAAAAAAGAAGAATAATTAGTTTATTCTCCCCTTGCCTTTCTTTCTTTTATGACCTCTTCTTTGTACTTATAAAGGTCCATTTTTTCCTCAAGCTCGCGGTGACGGTTTCTAACGGTAACCTCAGTTACACTCGCAGCATCGGCAATCTCCTTTTGCGTCTTTTGCATATCATAAATGTCTGCTGCAATGTAGAGAACTGCTGCGGCAACACCGGCCGGAGCGCGCCCTGAAGTCAGACCCTGCTTTTTAGCGTCGGTTATTATCTCAATAGCCTTATCAACCACAAAATTCGGTAAATCGATTTTGTTTGCAAACTTGGGCAGGTAATCAGCAGGTGTTGTCGGCGGAACCTTTAGCTTTAGGTGACGTGCAACATATCTGTAAGTCTTTCCGACGTCCTTTGAGTCGATTCCTGAGACATCAGCAATCTCACCAAGAGTTCGCGGGATGTTTCTGTCACGGCAAAGAATATATGTTATCGCGGCAATTATCGCCTCGATACTCCTTCCACGCACAAGTCCTTTATTACAAATCTTCCTGTACATGATTGCCGCGTCTTCCTTCATTGATATTGGAAGACCAAGCTCAGAAAGTTCACGTGATATTTCATTAAGTGCCGGGATAATATCTTTTTCGACCGAAGATGATACATTGATTCTTCTTTGCCATTTCCTCATACGATACATGCGCTTTCTTGCCTCTTTTGAGACTGTACCGCCACGAATATCGCGGTCGTACTTATCAATCTCAGTTGTCAGCCCCTTGTGCGGCTTAGTATAAGTCATTGGGCTTCCCGTCCTTGTTTTCTTAAGCCAGGACTCAGAATCAAAACTTCTTGTTTCAGCACCAAGGTCGGCAATGTCGGCATCAACTACAAGGCCACATTTTGAACAAACAATCTCTGCGTGCTTATAATCCCTAAATAATCTTCCCCCACAATCCGGACAAAGACTTGAGTCTTTGGTCTCTGGGGTACTCTGTTTAACTTCTTCGCTTTCCATTTCAAAAAATCCACGAGTAAAGCCTTTTTTTAAGCATTGGGACAAGCTTTAAATGGGGGACCTATATTTTGAGAAGAAAGAGAAAAAAGCTTTTCGGTCAAAAAATCATACAAAAACAGCACAAAGAGACACGCAAGCCTTAACATTTTCCAATTCCCGCAAAATCTAGTTTTAAAATAAAATGTACTATTTAGAGACTTACCCAGTATGCCTATTTTAGGCAAGTTTTTTTGCTCCGTTATAAACTTCCTCAACATGCATTACTATAGCGCCTTTCCTAGCGAGATGTGGTTTACACCAGTTTTTAACATCTTCGTGGTACTCGTCATCCGTATGATATTTGACAGTCCCCTTTATCTGGTATGCGCCAACCTTATCATCCCTAAATGTAAAAGATGCCTTTGGGTTCTCAAGAATGTTACTTAGTGTCTTGACCATCTTATTGTCCGCTATTAAAACAGTCTCGTCATCAAGAGCTTTCATATAACCTATATAGACTACGTTATTCACAGATTCTTTGTTTGAGGTCGCCAAAACAAAAACCTCCGCTTTTTTCATAGATTCCGTTACTTCCTTAGGTATTTTTGTCATTTTGTATTGATTATTTTATTCTGAAGAATCTCCCACGGGTTTCTTCCTCGCTATATATTCTATTAGATTCCAAAAGTACTTGTAAATACTTATTAATCTCATTTAGGTGCAAGCCCAGTATCCTTGATAAGTCTTGAGAGGTGCATGGCCTTCTTGTGATTGTTGCAAGTATTTCTGCTTCGACATCTTTACTAAAGCTTTTAATAATTTTTCTTGAGTCAAAATTAGCGATTATTTCACCTCCCAATCTCGATGCGATTTTCTCGAGCTCGCACTTTTCTGCAGGCATAACCCAGCTTTCTGTTCCTGGCCGGTCTAGGGTGTTTATCTGTATTTTATCTGGTTTTATTTTATCGATGTTTTCTTTTAGAAGTTCTATTTCAGCATCTGAGTCGTTTATCCCAGGAATTATAAAAATCTCTAGCCAGATTGCACCTTTAAACTCCCCCCTGAGCTTGATAAGTCCATTCATCATCTCGTCTAAGGACAGATTCTTGTGTGGCCGGTTAACACTTTTAAATGCATTTTCTGAAGCTGCGTCAAGTGAAGGGAGTATCAAATCAGCACCCATAAATTCATCTCTAACCTTTTTGTCATGGAGAAGAGTCCCATTTGTAAGCAAGGCTATTTTATACTTTGGATAATTCTTTTTCAAAAACTCTATGATACTTTTTATCCCTGTGTGGAGTGTTGGTTCTCCAGACCCTGAAAACGTGATATAATCCAAGTCTGGTGCGCCTTTTAAGTAATCGTCCAGTTCAGCCAAAATCTCAGCTAATGGGACATATTCTTTTCGCTCAAGAGTTAGGTTTGTTGTCCGCCCACACTCACAATATACACAATTTAGTGTGCAGGTTTTAAATGGGACAAGGTCTATTCCAAGTGACACGCCAAGCCGTCTTGATGGCACCGGTCCAAATAAGTGTTTGTACTTCATATTAGCTCTTAATTTGGTTTAAGACATAATACAAGTGCCCATAAGGGCAAATATATCATGTATGTTTGCTTATTGGCTTTAAAAAGTGAGATGTCCCCACTTGCACATAAATGTTTTAATAATGAAAAAAAGGCGTGTCTCACCAGACTTTTATTATTGTCCCCCCTAACTATCCAAATACTGAAATGGACGAACTGATATTTGTTACAACAAACCCGGGCAAGGTGATGGAAGCGCGCGAAATCGCAAAGGATTATAATATAAGAATAGTCCCGAATGATTATGATGCCCGCGAGATTCGCTCTGAAGAGGTCGGAGAGATTGCAGCAGATAGCGCTCTTGATGCATACGAACACATAAAAAAGCCCCTTATTGTTGAGGACTCAGGCTTTTTCCTAGATGCGTTCCAGGGTTTTCCAGGAACATATTCAGCGTTCATCTTTAAGAAGATAGGTATTGACGGTGTCATGCGCGTTATGGGAAACGTCCCTGAACGTGGAGCCTCAATGAAATCTGCCGTCGCATTTACTGACGGCAAAATCGTAAAGACCTTTGAAGGTGAAGTAAAAGGAAGTGTCCCTGCAAAAAAAGAGGGAGAAAAAGGCTTTGGGTACGACCCGATATTCATTCCAGAAGGGCTTTCTACGACCTTTGGGGAAGATCCTTTGTACAAGGCAAAAGTATCACACAGAGCAAGAAGCCTTATGAAACTCTTTGAGTGGTATACAAAAAAATACTAAAATCTTCTTTTATTGCGCGTTGCGTTAATTTTATCATGGGAATCTCCGAATCTATCGCATATGCCTTTTCGTCTGAAGGCATTTCTGATGCGTCCTGGAAACTTGCCGACGCAATAAGGCTTGGTGATTTCTTTGATGACCACAATATTCCCCCCCAGATTCTTCTTGTTATAGCAATTGCGCTCATAATAGCCGTGGTTTGGATGCTTATTCCAGCTCCTGAATATTATTGCGGTGATGGCACATGCGACCCCGGGGAAGCGTATTATAATTGTATAGAAGACTGTCCTAGGGAAAAGGCTGCGCGCCCGGCAAAAATCAAGATAAATACAGAGTTGCCATCCGGCACATATACTGCTAAAATCACATCATCACATGGCGAGGTCATATGGCAGTCAGATTTAATGCCTGGCGACGAAGCACAGTTACCTGGTTTTTACGACCCCTTTGCAGAGTTGAGTATAACTGACCCTTCCGGAAATACATCAAGTGTGGGACTGACTTCAGTAATCGAGGATGCAGCCCTAAATTCAACTACTGTTTTGCCAGAACCCAATGGTACAATATGGACTCAGGAGAACGATTCTGATGACAATGATTCTGATGATAACGAGACTGAAATCGACCCAACAATAATAATCATAACTTACCCAGGGGATTTTGTAATAATACCAGATACGGGTGATATCTTTGATACTTCATTTGAAGAGTGCATGGGTTATTATCTAACAAGTGAGCCCACATTAGAATCAGCATACATAGAATATTTAATGGACATTCTTGATGCAATAAACCTTACTGGAGTCCCGCCGATAGGTGCCGATGTTAGATGTGTGGATTTGAACGGGGATGGATATATGACTTATGATGACAGGCTATGTTTCTCAGGATCGCTTGATGAGACATTCAGGCGGCTTTCAACATGCGTGGATTGTTTCCCGTTTCCAACAGGCTTTGAAGTATGTAATGATGGGATAGACAATGATTGTGACGGACAAACAGACCGTGATGATTATGATAACGAGAATGAACAATTCTACACACTTAACGGAGTCCGAACCGATGTATGCACTTGCAGCGAAATCACCCCCTGCGGGATTCTAAGGTCTGAGACAGGGATTGCAGGAGTGATAAACGAGGACAACGTCAGCAGGTGTGCTATGATAAGCGGCCTTGGGCCAAATTACAAATGGTATCCCGAGAATAAATGGCGCTGTCAGGAAAACATGCTAGGATGGACACTCAGATGTGGAGAAAACACATTTAATTGCACAACTGATTCCACAAACGGATTTTTCTGGAATAATACAGAGGATTGTACACGCTACCCTGGCGGAGAACTAATGTGCACTGCATGCACTATCAATTCAGTATGTGATGGAATTGAGTCTGCAGAGACCTGTCCGGAGGATTGCGGCCTTATGGTTTTAAGCGGCCTTGACATACGTTCACCCCACGTAATTTATGATTTGGAAACTTACTCTTATGTAATGTGGTTCTCAGGTGAATATGATTCTAGAAGCGGAATCTTCCGTGCTGAATCAGATGATGGCGTATACTGGAATGATATAACACGAGTTTTATCGACAGGTTCTTCTGGAAGCTATGACTATGAGTATGTTGGCGAACCGACTATTATACAAATGGAAGAGTCTTCAGGGGACAAATATCTCCTGATGTATTATACCGCAATTCCGGACACAGACGGCCAGGTAGAAAATATGGCAATAATAGCCCTTGCCAATTCTACAGACGGTAAAAACTGGGAAAAAGTAAAGATGATTGCAATACCCTCCCAAACAATGAGTGCACAGGACGAGACCGTATTGTCCGTAGAAGAGACCACCCTTCTTGCAAATCCATCTGCACTAATCTTGGATGATGAGATATATCTTTATTTTGATGCCGTTCGCGGTGACAGTTCTACATTCGTTGCAATAGCAAAGACTAATACAAGTTCACCTGAAGAATTTGAGATAGTATCTGAACTGGAGTTTGATGATGCTCCGCTATTTAACGGCAGCACGTATTGTCCGCTTTGTTCTCTTCCAAACCCTAGTGTCTTTGATGACGGCTCTGGTCTGTCTATGGTCTACTCGGCTTCTGCGCAAACAAGAAACGGCATATATATCATGCATTCCGGCAATGCTGTTGGTTGGAGCGCTCCATCGCTTCTCTTAGCCGAACCTTTAAACCACTATGGGGCAATAACTCCTGCGGGACTTTCTGGACCGTTTGGCGAGCGTCTATTCTTCTTTGCGATGCCAGAATCAAAACTTGCTTTTAAGGGAAATCTGATTTACAGGCTTATAAGAGAATAATAGGCGAAATTAACACGTAAGTTTTTATACCCAAAGCAGCAAATATCCCGCTAAAACCTATGGCGTTTCCTTAGGCCAAAGCAAGTAACTTTTTTTGCCCTGGTAGTGTAGAGGCCTATCATACGGCCCTGTCGAGGCCGTGACCCGGATTCGAATTCCGGCCAGGGCGCCATTCTTTTTTAATGCAGTTTCTACTTTTTAAAATTTAACAGGCGAATATAACAAAGCCATCATGCCTAAACCAAAAGCCTGGAAGCACAATATTGCGGATAAACCATCAATACGTCTGAATCCCAAAGTATCTAATCTGTTACTCCCGGTAAGACGTGTCAAGACAACTGGACGAGTTATCCGCGTAGAACATGCCGGTACAACTCATGAAACGCCTTTAAAGACAGACTCAGGTAAGGTGCTTGCGGTAATCAAAGATCCCACAAGAAAAGACAGAGTTATTGTCTTGCGACACAAAGATACCCCTAAGAGCCAGAGCAATGCTATTAAAGAATACAGATATGGACCGTATGGGAAATATTCTTTAAACTCCTTATGGCGAGGAAAAGAGCGACAGGTCGGAAAAGTAGTATTAAAGGATAAGGCTAATGTCGGGAGTTTTGTTTGTGATCTTGCCGTATTAAGACACACCCGGAAAAAAGAATCGTCCCATTCCCCAGAGGCGCTTAAGCATAAGGAACAGATACATATGTATAATGAACTAGAGTCCCCAATACAGTTAGCACTCCCGCCAAGTGAACGTTTTGAAGCACTTGATGCAATAAAACGATATGATTATAGGAAAAAAGGACTTTGCACATTTATGATGTCTGCAGTAGAAGAAAATGCGCGACAGTCTCAGCTCAGACAACTGGTAGCAGATTTTGATCCCAATACGACAGAAAAATTCATGAATCGTTATGGGTGGAAACAAATAGGTGAGCATCGTTATATCAGGCTCCTTACATGATATAAAAAGTTGTGGTTGTCATTAAAATGAACAAAGTTTCTAATTGGAAGGAATTCCATTCAAAGCTCTCTGTTGCCGAGCCACATAAGAAAGTATGTGCTTTTGCAAAAGATTACCTCAAAGCAGATATGCGCATTCTTGACCTTGGTTGTGGCAAAGGGCGCCATTCGCTTTATTGTGCAGGTAAAGTCGCTGAAGTCTATTCTGTGGACCTTGAGAACTCGGCGTTAGATACCTTGCAGGATGATATAAAAAAATCAGGCATTTGTAATATTTCTGCCACACAATCCAACATAAAAAAACTGCCATATGAGAATTCTTTTTTTGATGCGATAATCTCAGTAAATGTCCTTAACCATGGCTATTATAATGATATCAAAGACTTCTTTAAGGAGATTGACAGGGTGCTAAAACCTGGTGGTTTCCTTTTTGCAATATGCCTCCCAAAAACTTTCCTTAAGGACCTACGCACAAAAGAGACTCGTGAGCTGGAAAAAGATACATTTGTAGGTCTTGGAACCCCAGACGGCGATATTCCCCACCATATGTTTTCCAGACCTGAAATGGATGATTTTCTCCCGGAGTATAAATTTATAAAATATGATGAGTTTTCTGAGTACAGCCAATGGCTTAAAAAAGATGCGACACATCTTGAAATCCTTGCAAAAAAGCCGGATAATAAATAATTTTTGGCTTTTTATGTCCCCACCCATAATTATTCTTACTTTAATCCCTCCCAAAAATGGTCACAACTGTAAAAGAAATTATGCGGACTGATTTTGTCACACTTAGAAAGAAAGACTCTATCTCAAAAGTGATAACCCTTTTTACAACAGAGCCGGATATGGTATTTCCAGTTGCCAATGCGGAAGGACGGATAATTGGTGAGGTAAATCAACACGAGATTTTAAAGCTGGCAGTTCCTCCTAGGATGATGGGGGAAGAACATGTCCTTGGTCCAACTGGGATAAGGGATTTCTTAGAACATGATGCAAAAGTGGTGGGGGATATTATGCGCACCCACGACATAAAAATCAAAGAAAACATGAGTGTTGCCGAAGCCGCAAAGATTATGCTTGAAACAGACATGCGCACACTCGAGGTTGTTGATGGCAGGGGTGTTGTCGGGTTTGTCTCGGAGCTTGACATATTGCATTATCTGAAAAAGAAAATAGAATCTAAGAAATGAGCGCTGAAGCTGGTGTCGCAATAGAAGCAGGTTATTATTTGCTTGCTATAGCGGTAACACTTATCGTAGCAAAACTTCTTGGGGAATTATGTGAGCGCATACGCATCCCAAGCATACTTGGTGAGATATCAACAGGAATCCTCTTAGGGCCGATGCTAATAGGACTTATTGCAAACCCTTCTGACCCGGTTTTTACCTTGCTTTCTGAAATCGGCATAATAATGTTGCTCTTTGTCGCAGGATTCGAACATGTTGACATAAAAGGCATGCTCAAATACAAAAAAGTCTCAATCACACTCTCGGCATTAAGCTCTTTTGTACCTTTAATTGGTGTTGTTTTGTGGGCACAGTCAATGGGTTATCCTATGGAGTCTGCACTCATGCTTGGAATCGCCCTTTCAGCAACGTCAATGGGTATTACTGTCAGATCCCTCCTTGATTGTAACCTGATAAACTCAAAGCCGGGGCGAACTATCCTTGGTTCTTTAGTAATAAATGATATCACAGGCCTTATATTGTTAACAGTAGTCCTGGGGCTCGTCTCTTCTACTTCAGGTAACGTTGGCATGGACATAGCGTTTGTCTTAGGTGGTATAGTGGGCTTTTTCGTGATATTTGTGATAGCAGAGTACCTGATGCCCTACATCATGCTTTATGCGGTTAAACTAAGAGTTGAAGAAGCGCAGTTTACACTGGTTTTTGTAATAGTGTTACTCCTTGCCTTCTTTGCCGAAGAGCTGGGTCTTTCTGTCATGATTGGCGCCTTTTTTGCAGGAATCGCACTTTCCCGCTCATCAATACTGGAAACAGAAACGTTTACCCAAAAGATATCCTCTGTTTCATACGGTCTTTTTATCCCGTTTTTCTTTGTTGTGGCTGGTGCCATGATAAACTTTTCAAATATCATAGAATCGGTGAGTCTTGCCTTGATGATGCTTGCAGTCATAGCCACCCTTCAGATTGGTTGTGCCTTTGCAGTCGGCAAATACTTTAAATATGGCAATTGGCGCTCTCTTCTTATGGGTATTGGAATGCTCCCTTATGGTGAAGTCACACTTATCGTGATGACGGCTCTTATCAGTCTTGCCGAACACGACCCCACAAAATTCGGCGGAGCTATGGGTCTTGGAGGAATCCAAACTTTGTTCTCAGCAACATTAATCCTTATTGCGATGACTATACTAATCGCTCCGATTGCAATGAAGTATATTGCAAGAAAGATAAAGGAAGACGACGAGCGACATGGTCACAGTACTGCCCCATCCCCATTCTCAGACGAAGAGGAGTAATTACCCCGAGCCGTCCTTTATGCTTGTTGCCTGCTTGTAAGGTGCGCCTGTTTTATCTATTGTCTCAGTCTTTTTTGTAAAGAAATAATAGCCGAAAAGAACCATGCTAAGCAGGGCAAAGACTATTGCGAAAAGCACTATTGTAAGAATAATTGCAAATACCCATACTCCCAGTCCCCAGGAGCTGGCGGCTCCATTCCACCAGGGCACAAAAATAATTGCAGTTATCAACAATGCGAATATAATGGATACAAGTAGCGAGCCGATTCCTGCAACCAAAAGCTTCTGCCAGGTCTTAGTCATTTTAGTTGGATGATTTTGGCAGATAGCTTGCAAGTTCATGAGCCATCCTTGCAAGAGGCATAGTCTGTATTATCACGCGACCAGGTCCAGTCATCTTTGCCAGGAAAAAGCCTTCGCCCCCAAAAAATGAGGTCTTAAGGCCTCCTGCGCGTTGTATGTCATAAGCTACAGATTCATCAAAAGCAACAAGACAGCCCGTATCAACCTTTATTGTTTCTCCAGCTTTAAGGTCGAATTCCACAAAGTCGCCCCCACCTTGGATAAAGAGGCTTCCCGGACCAACGAGTTTTTCAAGGATAAAACCTTCTCCACCGAGGAGTCCTGCACCAAATTTCTTTGTGAATGCGACTTGAAAGTCAACTGAGTCATCAGCGCATAAGAAAGCATCTTTTTGAGCCATGATAACCTGTCCAGGTTTTAGTGCGATGTGTCGTATCTTCCCTGGCGCAGAGCCTGCAAAGGCAGTGATTCCTGCACCTCCGACAGTCTCAAACTCTGTGATAAAGACGCTTTCCTGGGCGACTGCGCGCTTAAGCATCCCACCAAGACCACCCCGCGCCTTTGCAGTCATCGAGATGTTATCTGTCATATATATCATCTTTCCGGCCTCAGCATAGACCTTCTGGCCTGGATTAATAGTGATATTAAGGCTTTGCATGGACTCGCCGGTTAAAGAGTACTCAAGGCTTCCTTTACCGCCTTCAGTTGCCCCTGTCATTTTCTTTCCGACAACAGCGTGAGCGTTTGCATTAGCTTCGCTTGCATCAGGTTCTGCTTTTGTTGTAGCACTTTCGCACTCAATCTTCTGTCCGCAACCGGTACAAAATGCAGTGTCGTCAGTAATCTCGTCCCCACAATTAGTACAGAATTTATGTGTCATTTTATTATGCTTAACATTACATAAAAAATTAATAAAAATTAAGAAAGAATAAAGCGCCTTGGGCAGGATTTGAACCTGCGACCTACTGGTTAACAGCCAGTTGCTCTACCAACTGAGCTACCAAGGCAATAGGGCTTAATATAAAAAAGTAAATATATTAAAGCGGGATATTTGAGGGGTAGGGAATAAAAAAGAATGATATAAAATAAACGAAATTAGGGCTTATTGCCCTTCTTCTGGTGCGGCCTCTTCAGGTACTGGCCCTACTGGAATCTCTATTACTTGAGGGGGGTTATCCTTGTCTATTTCATAATATATCCTAAATACACCCATTGCCTGCTGACTTTCTGCCATCTTATTGATGACTGCAACGACACGGTTATCTGTTGCCTCTATTCCGCCTTCAAACTGCACGTCAAGTAATTTGAACCCGCCGTCCTTTAGCATCTTTGCTATATTGTCAAGCTGTTTTTTAGCATCCATTTTATATTCTTGGTTTAATAACTGGGCGTTCAATAAAAATTATGGGAGGAAATCTGCAGTCTGAATCTTCTCTGGCAGGTATTTTTTTGCGACAAAATCAAGGCTTTTATTGGCAAGGGACTGCTGTTCTATTCTGACCCCGCCTTTTAGCATCTTTTTTAGTTCTGTTTGCCAACGCTTATTCTTAAACCAGGGATAGCTCATTTCCTCTTTGATCCTTTTTACGTCAAGATCTTTTAGTTGTTCTGTTACTTTCTCAAGGCCATAGTGTTCGATATCAGTCATTGTCATGCCGATAAACTTGCAATCCGGGGTTCCCAGCGACTCAGATAAGTATGCAAGGTTTATTGAACCCATCTTGATAACAGAATAGATATAATAGCCATAAGGGTCGCCATCTGTAAAGACAATAACAGGGAGTTTTTGTTCCTTAGAAATCCTGTGGATAAGGCGCCTTACACCGCGTGCCGCCTGCCCTTGCGTTGCTATAAGGAGTGCGTTATTCTTCTTTGCAAACTTTTCTTCGATAAGGCGCTCATACATGGCTGCCGTTTCAATTACCAGAGCAAAATCAGCTTGTATATCAGCAAATCCAATATCTTCAACAGTTGACGGTATGCCGTATCCCCCTCGCCCGAGTTTTGCGCAGTTAATGGTATCTCCCGCATCAACTATTTTCACATTTCCATACATGTAACCGCGCCTGTCTGCTGTAAGATTCATCTGCTCGCGCAGTATGTTAAGGCTGCGTTCAAGGTCTTCAATTATCGGGTCGGATTCCTCTTGTCCATCAAAAGTGTTCTCTTTTGCCCCTTCGATTGTGTGCTTGAGCTGATAATATACTTCTCGGATAGATGCGTGTTTTTCACTCTCGACAAGCTTTCGGCAAAGATTTGCTATCATTACTGTCTGCATGAATTTGCGTGAGTGAGCGATATTAAGGAAGTTCCTGCTCATAGTCTTCTCACCAAGTTGGAGAAGTTTTTTCTCTTCGTTAAAACTAACGTTGCCAAGGCCTTTAGCCGGCATGACAATTTCGGGGCTTCTTCCTGCCTCCACCTGTTCTTCAAGCTCCTCTCCGAGCTTTATGATTTTTTGTACAATGGCTTCAGTCTTCATTTTCACATATAATCAGACAATCTTGATATTCCATCTCCATTCTCTGGGGGAGACTCGTCTGCGTCACTGTCGTAAACGACGCTGGACTTTCCGTTTTCATCCTCAACTGTTTCTTTTAGGACTCCCTCATTCTTTTCAGCTTCCTTTTCCTGCTCTGCGACTTTTGACTCAAGGTCATCAATAGTTTCACCTACTGCCGACTCTACAAGATTTTCCCAATACGTGCGTATCTCTTTTTCATCCTTGCCCAAAAGCTCTGAAAGCGCATTTGAGATTTCAGTGACATATTTTAATAGCTTGTTTTTCCTTGCGGTATGTTCTGCAAGCTTCCTTCGATGTGAGTGGAACTTATTGAATTTACGACACACATCCATTAGAGCTTGTCGTATCTCATTTTGGATATCGTCCGAATCAGATATTGATTGTTTTCCTGCTCCCGTATAAGGTATGTGAGTAGATATCAGATTTACAAAGACCGTTACTGGAAGCTGGTCAAAGTTCTTTAGGCCGTATCTTTTCCAGTCAACATCCCGAACCGCCTTTGTTATGCCACAGCCTCCTGTATCGAAGAGGAGTGGTGCCCTGTTTGCAAATCTCATTATTTCAGAGCGCATTTCACCAGAACTAAGGCGTCTTCCTGCGTGTCCGCCATAAGCAACTCCGACTTCGACTAAAAAAGCGTAGCCGCCACCATATACTGTTGGCCGCCTTTCGACTACTGCTAAAAACTCGGGGGCAAGAATGCTTTTCATCGCAGCTTCTATTCGTTCCTGGCCTATAGGCCTTAAGCAGTCTGTCGGGGGTGCGAGAAACTTTACTTTCTTAAATGCTTTGACTATTTTTTCGGCTTCCCCCCAGCTTAATCTTGCAGGACGCTTTTCAATATTAAAATCGACAAGCTCAGATAGTTCCTTTGCTTTATTCGGGCTCATGCGCGCAAAGTCGTCTTGGAGCATACCTTTAATCGTACGATTCTTGCTGGTTTTTGACATTATTATAAGGTCATCAACACTCACACCCTTTGGATGTGGTTTTACTTCTATTGGTTTAGGTGGTATGGCATTTGAAGTTCGTTCAAATATTGTTTTTGCCCCAGATGGGTCGATATAAGTTATCTGGGCGTGCGGGTTTGCAAGAGCAGTCCTCCTTAGGTATTCATAAGGGCCTTGCTCCCCTGTTGAGTATTGGACGTCCTTAAAATTAGCGAAGTATTCGACTCCTGTAACTTCGGGCTTAGGTTCAAGCTCCTTTTGGCTTGAAATATCTGCAGTATTCTTTCTGACATCTATTGTGAGTTCGATGTCCCAAGCTGTATGCTTTGTAACAGATATTATCTCAACAGGCTTTCCGGTTGTCATCTGTGAGAACATCGTGACTCCTGCAACACCAATTCCTTGTTGCCCCCGCAGCTGGATGTTCCTGTGGAATTTAGTCCCTGCAAGCATCTTTCCAAATACGCTTGAGATATGCTGCTTTGGAATACCTGGGCCGTTGTCTTTTGAGCGAATAACAACTAATCCCTCTTCTGGTTGCATGACCTGGACTGTGATATCTGGGAGGATGTTTGACTCTTCACAAGCATCAAGGCTGTTTGTCATGAGTTCGTGGACTACTGTTGTAAGTGACTTTATCTTGCCGCTGTAGCCAAGCATCTGTGAGTTCTTCCTGAAAAACTCTGCTATGCTGTGTTCCTTTAGGTTCTTAAAGAGTGTCTCGTCCTTAGGCATGTTTATTACTAATCCACCACATAAACTCTTATTTTCTGGGCATAAGATTAAGGGCGCCTTTGATAAAAATCAACCCCTAGCTATATCGCCTGAGCATTGGGCTTTCGTTTTTTATAGATAAGGATAAGGGGTATCAAAATAACATTATAAATCAGGGTGAGCATAACTGCAGGCACTGCATAAATGGGCCCTAATGTATTGAGCGCGATAACCATTCCAAGGCTACTGTTCCTGAACGCCGCGCTATAACCGATTGCCAGTCCGTATTTTGGAACAAACAGATAACCTGCAACAAAGCTTCCTACAAAAAGCACAATCGAAGCTATTGCCAGGGGCACTAAACCAAAAAGAATGCCCGAACTAACAGAGATTGTCCCAAAGACTATAAAGAATATGCAAATGGGTGCTAAGATCTGGCCCGCGTCCGATATTTTTTTAACGGTTTTTTTGCCAACAAGATATCTGAGGACTTCTGCTGCAATCAGCGGTAGGACTATGAATCCAAACAAATCTAAGAACATGACAAATGCATCTACTTCAACTCGAGTTCCTGCGAGAAAAAGAGTTAAAATTGGTGTTAAAATTGGTGCGAGCATAGTACTAAGCGCAGTCAAAATGAGTGCTAAAGCACCGTTACCTCCAAGCCTTGATACATAAAACGCCGCGCTTGTTGCGCAAGGTAGTGCGCTGCAGAATATAAGTCCGACAGCGTATTCTGGCCGGAGAAAAAGAGAAGCAAGAACTGCAATTATTGGTGATATTACAAAAAAGACGATAAGTCCCCTCGAAATTGCTCCTTTTTTGTGCGCCCCTGTCAATATGTCATTAATGGGTATATTAAGCATAGTAAAAAACATAAGAACAAGAAGCGGTATAATCAAATACGGGGTAAAAATCTGCCCTGTTTCAGGGATTACAAAAGAGAGTACTATTGCAAGCAGAATAACTATCCAAAGGATTTCCTGAGATATCGCCTTTAGTTCCATAGGGGGGATGTTTTAACTGCCACTTTGTATTATTCTTTGCTTTGGAAGCCTAAACTTAAGCCCATATCCGATAAAAATTACTTGCTCTTAGATTACATGAGCACTAGCTTTAACTCTTTTTTTAGAAAAGAAAATAAGTGGGATTAAGGCAATGTTATGTATCAAAGTCATTAGTACGCAGGGCACAGCATAAAGTGGCCCTAAGGTTTCAAGGGCAATAACCATTCCAAGGCTACTGTTCCTGAACGCCGCCCCATACCCTATTGCAATTCCACCCTTTGGAGCAATCAAATAGCCTGCAACAAAGCTTCCCGCAAATACTACAAGACAGGCGGCGATAAGCGCGCCCAAATCAAAAAAGTCTCCCGAGCTGACAGAAACCGTCCCGAAGACGACAAAAAACATGCAAATCGGGGCAATCAGGTTTCCAGTGGATGAAAGTTTTTTCAGGCCATTTTTTGATATGAAATACCTTATTATCTCGGCTGCGATAAGCGGCAATATAATAAATTTTAGAAGGTTTAAAAACATGCCAAAAGCCTCCATTTCAACCTGGGAACCTGTAAAAAGCAGAGTTATAAACGGAGTTATGACAGGCGCGAGTATCATAGTTGTTGCAGTGAGAAAAAGTGACAGTGCCCCCTTTCCCCCAAGCTTTGAGACGTAAAACGCCGCACTTGTTGCCGACGGCAATGCACTGTAAAAAACAAGGCCTATTGCGTATTCAGGCTCAATGAAAAATGAAGTAAGGGCGGCAATAATCGGGGTCAGGACAAAACATGCGGCAAGCCCTCCTAAAACCAGGCGTTTTTCGTGAGCCGTAGAAAGTATGTCGCCAATGGATATCCTTAGCATGGTAAAGAACATTACCAGGATAAGCGGGTAGATTACATATGGTGTAAAAATCTGGCCGATATCAGGAACGATAAATGCAAAGAGTATTGCGAGAAGAATTAGGACCCAGAGACTTTCTCGTGATAGCGTCTCCAGGTTCATAAAATAAAAATAAGAAAAAAATAAAATATTCGGTGCTTAGATAACCTCTATTTTACCGAACTTACCTGCAGAAAGCTGTAAATTGCCCTGCCATTCTGCTGCCCAGCCGTCGGTTATCTTGACTTTATTGCCGGCCTTTATCTTTTCAACATCCTCGTTCCAGAGAGTAAGGGTAATTTCTCCCGTAGCGTCTTTTCCTTTGGCGTTTGCGACACGTCCGCTGCGACCATACTTTTCAAATTCCCTTGGTTCGTCAACAGATACTATTTCAAGTGTCACTTCTCCTTTAGCGGCTCCCGCCTTTATGTCCTTAACATCCATCTTATATTTCAATATTAAATCTTTTTTCGGTATTTTGGGCTTAGATAATAAAAATCAAATCTGTTTTTGAAAGGTTTTTCTTACCATAACGTAAAAATTATTTATGGATATACAATTCGCAGGTATAAAACTTGACCCGGATCAAAAGGAAATGATCGAGAAGCTTGCAGAGAAATGCTGTAAGGATAAAAATATTGAGCTTTTTCACGCTCAGGTAAAAGCGCACCAGAAAGCCGGGAACAGGTATTCATACACAACCCAACTCCGTGTTGAGGCGCCAAGTCTCCTGGCAACGGCAAGTTCAGAAGGCTGGGAATTTAAAGACACTGTTCATGAGGCATTTGCCAAACTTTCAAAAGAACTTAAACACTAATTTGTCAGTTTTCTAAACATGTTTCCCAAAGGGAGAAGAAGTATTCCCTGAATTCTCCCGCAATTTTCTTGTTTGCCACTGCAACATTAGTCTCACTATTCAAGTCAAGACTGTAATGGCTCCAGTTTGTCGAGCCCACAATAACAAGTTTCTTGTCTATAACGAGCAGTTTTGAGTGGGTTGAAGCGCTGTTGTAATCCCTGACTCTTACTTCTATATTATTTTTCCTGAGTTCCTTAGCCGCCCTTTCGTTACTTTCGTACCAGCTATCAATGACTATATGTACTTTAACGCCTCGCGTTTTAGCCCCGCCAAGGGCGTCCATGAGCCTGTTTGCCGACGGGTTGTCATACTCAGGAGAGGTCTCATAACTTGCAGAGAAGAGCACGACAAGAATCTCGTCTTGAGCCGAGGATATAGCATCAAGAGCTATTGGGAGGTATTCTCTGTCACTTACTGTGGCAATGGCACCATCAGGCAGGATGATTGGTGAAAATACCATAAAGACCGCCTCAGTAAGCACTATGCCAATAACCAAGCCTAAAATGAGAAATAAGGCTACGGATTCAAGACTCGCACGTGCGAGTCTTGGTTTAATGTGTTCAATCATAAACTATTTCTTTGAACTAACGCCGCATTATAGTTACCTGTGGATAAGATTATCCTTTAAGGATAATTCTCTTAAGCTCTGATGTATTGCATTGCATACCTTAAGAGGCTAGGCTTTGTTGCAAGCTTCTTTAGGAGAAAGCCCGTTTTTCCTTTTTGCATGTCGTCAAGCTCATCACTTGTTATGACCTCAGCAAAGTACTCAAAATCCTTATCCTCAAGCTTCTCAAGGAAGTAACGTAATTTAAGGAGCTTTTGCATGCGCACACCATCAGTCTCTTTCCACTCGCGCTCATACTCTGAAAGCTTTTTTGCGCTTAAGTCCCCTGAGTCTATTGCTTCTGCTGCAACGCGCCCGCAGATTTGAGCTGCATAAAGGTTAGTTGACATCCCGCCGCCGTGAATGGGGTTTACCTGCTGTGCCGCGTCTCCGACAAGCATAAGATTATCAACGACAAAAGGATCTTCCATGTAAGCTGAAACAGGAACGCCTCCTGCATTTACTTCAACTGGGCTAGCATTAGAAAACCACTGCGGGTTGTTTTTTATGAAGTTCTCAAGGTATTTTCGCGCACTCATGGTTTCGTTTGAAGGACCGATTATGCCTATCCCGACATTTGCCAGGTCATTTCCCTTTGGGAATACCCACATGTAGCCTTTTGGTGCGATATCGTTGCCGAACCAAAGGTGGATTCTCTTGTCACTGAGGTTTTTTATCCCGGCCATCTCATACTGGAAGCCCGAAATATAATCTTTAAATGGTACGTTTGTTCTAAGGCCAGCCATCTTGCCTACCTGTGACTCAACGCCGTCGGCACCGATAATCAGAGGTGCTTCAAACTCCATTTTCTCGCCAAGGAACTCTGCTGCAACCCCTGCAGGTTTTCCATCCTTTTCCAAAAGGCTTGTAACTGTAGTCCTGACCATATAATCGGCTCCAGCCTTTATTGCGTCTTTTGCAAGATGCTTTTCAAAGACCTTTCGCTCAAGCACATAACCGCGGGTGTCTGCGTTTTTCATGTCAACGCTCTTGTTTGACGGACTCCAAAGTGTCGCACCATCGATTTCCTGGCAGATAAACTTCTTGTTAGGTTTAAGGCCAACCCTCTCAAAGCCGTGTACGCTGATTCCCTCAGCGCATCGCTTTGGCTCGCCTATTGCGTTGTCCTTTTCAAGAACAAGAGTCTTAAGGCCTTTTTGGGCACACACCTTTGCAGTCATGTTCCCCGCAGGACCCGCTCCGACAATTATAACATCATAATCCATTTTATTCTTCACTAAGTGCTTCAGCCGGACAGTACTTTATGCACGTCTTGCAATTGATACATTTTTCCTTGTCTATTTCAATCCTGGATTCTTTAAGGGTTATTGCCCCAACAGGACAGACGCCTACACAGCCTCCGCAGTGCATACACTTATCTCTGTTGCATCTAACTGTCATTTTAGAACTTTTAATGATTATGAAACGATTCTAATTATTAAGTCAGAGTATATAAATACTGATTAAACAAGGATGAGAATTGCAGGAATAGACCTTTCAGGAAAAGACAAGAAAGCTTCAGGGTTTTGTATTCTTGACATCAGTGAAAACGGCAGTCGGAAAGCAATGTTCTCGACACCACGCACGGATGAGGAGATACTGATGCAGTGCCAACTCTCAAAACCCGGCATAATCGCAATAGATGCACCTCTTTCAAAGGCAAAAAACGGCTATCTCAGATTTTGTGATGAAGAGTTAATGTCACTGGGTGTAGATGTTCTACCTCAAAGTCTTTCCGGAATGGCGTCTCTTGTAGAGCGTGGAATCTCATTAAACTCTAAAATCCCAAATGCAGACTTAGAAATAATAGAGATTTCTGTTCGCGCCACAAAAAAAGTCTTAGGTCTTGAAGAAAAGGGGATGGCATTGCAAAAACAGTTATCTGGGATGTTATCAGGTTCCCTGTCCGACAGGATGTATTCTCAGGATGAACTGGACTCTGCTGTCGCGGCTCTTGCTGCTGTTTTTTACTCTTCAGGCAAGACGCGTATTTTGGGCGATCCAGAAGGTGCTATAATACTTCCTGAAGTCTAAGCTTTTTATAGACCTCCCCCTAAGTATAACAATATGGGTGGTAAAACAGAAGCATCATGTCCTATTTGTAAGGCGGATGAAAAGTTCTTTATCCTCGCACTTGTCACAATATTCTTTTTAGGCTTGGTATTCTGGTCACTTGGTACTGATTCGGCATTGTCCTCACCTGAAACAGAAAATTATTATGAGTGCAGCAATGATTTCCCACTTTCAAAACCAAGCACCTACTTAATAATCGGAGATTGCCCCTCAGACCAGATACTTAGCTCTTGGGCCAATTGGCTGTTTAGGACAGCTGAAAAAAATAGCATACTTGAAAAGCTCATGGCATACGATTCCACATACCTAAAAGACTTGATTACAACGGCGCCTGATGGTACTTGTATTGAGCTTGATGTTTTCGTTGATGATAAATCTATTTATCATATTGACAATACAATACGGCCAAAAGTCAATGGTTGTGTCCCGATAGGTCCTGGCTCCCCTGAAAAAGAGCCTGCCGAGAGATATCATGGCAAGCACGATATCGAGTCTGACACGCGAAAAGGTTATATGGAACTCTCAGCGTATCTTGACCCGCCTCAATAATATAACTAATCAACGGAACGGTCAAGACTTTTTTATTCTATGCACCCTTAAATTATAGATGATGCTTACTCAGACTCTTTTCAACCTGCTTGCAACAGATATTTTTGCAATGGGCAACGTAGGTGGGGACTTAATGTTCGGCCTGAAGATTGTCGCACTTGTAATGCTCTATGGTTACATGCACATGAATCTGGGTGGTGGCATATTATCAACAGGGGTTTTCCTGATTTTTGCGTATTTTTTCCTTTTTATGGCAGAAGGTATCCTTGCCGTGGCTGTCCTTGCAGTATTCTTCTTCACGATTCACGGATTCGATATAATATGGGGTGGAGATATTGTCAAAGGAAATGTTGAGCAGATTCGCGCAGGAAAGATGGCTGCCGTCGGGGGCGAACGGGCGATGATGCACCGCATGCGTCCCCCTCCTTGAGTTTATCTTTTGACTTCATATAATTAAATCGTGCAGAATCATCTTTAAGAAAAAATAAAAGAATAAGAAAAATGGAAGGGCTGGAAATACTTTGGATGCTTGTACAACTCTTCTTAGTAATAACTATATTTGGTTTTGTCAGGAATTACACGGGCAATACGACTCTTGCATTGATTATAGGGGGGCTACTTGTTTATCTCTTTGTGTTCAGGTACCCATTCCTAGGTGTGGGATATCTTGCACTAGCAAATATATTCTTATTGATATTTGCCGCATGGGTAATCTTTGCGTTTATCCCCAAATAATTTTTAAGGAAACCCCAAGTAATTAACTTGTAAAAATGACCCGCGAAAATTCAAAAAAGAAAATAAAAAAGAAGAACCCGTTAGTACAAGTCCAGGTTATGAAGTCGCCCAGTGTAAAAGACCTCCACTCCAGAGTCGAAAAGATAGAAAAGACGCACGGGAAGGCGCTTGATATCGGCGAGGAACTTCGCACGCTTTCAACAGAGTACTCTGACATTCGTTCACGTATTGAGTCGACTGATATGATGCTTGATTACCTCATGCACAAGGTCGATTCAGAAAAAAAGATGATTCGTTATCTGGGCGCCCTTTTGGGGATAGTATTTGTTCTCACTGTAATCATTACAATAGCTGTAATGGTGGGTATGTAACTGGACCTTTGCAATCAAAGCCTTTTTATGTCTTTTAAGGTAATATAAAACACAAGAATAAGAAATGGCAAAAAAATTCCAGAAAAAAAGCTTTGACAAGCCCAAAAAATTCCAGAAAAAAAGCTTTGACAAGCCCAAAAAATTCCAGAAAAAAAGCTTTCCAACGCAAAAGCCAGATATTACACTAAAAGTAAAAAAACCCACGCAGCATAAAATAAACTCCGCAGTATATACTCCAGAAATGGCGGCAAAAAACCACGCAGCAAACAGCAAGGTGGCTACTGAAAAGCGCGCTATCGAACAAGCCAAAAAGCATGTGGCAACAATTTCTCATGAGCATCCTAATGCACAAGGTCCAGCCGCATATATCGACGGAGAACTCCATAAAGCCAAGGTTATGGTGGAAAGGGGCGACATGACTCAGGAGCAGTTTAGCAAATATAAACAAGATCTTTTTAAGAAATTTTTGGATTCCCCCGAAGGAGAACTCAAAACAAAGCAAAGGGACGCGATAAAAGACGAGCTTCTTGCTGGTGAAAAGTTTGAGAAGAACATGAAAGGATTTGCTGGAGGGACTGCAAGTCTTTTTAGCGTAGGTATGTTTGGTAATGTCCTAGTAATTATAATTATAGTCCTTCTTATTTGGGTTGTGCTTCAGGTATTCCCCTTAGCAATATTCTAAGGAAGATATCATTTTGTTTTTTCTAAGCCTAAGTCTCGTTTACACATGACTTAATGAACTTAATTTAGTAGTTCTTGCTTCCTGATTTTTTTAAGAACTTTGTCCCCGCCGACAAGACCTTCTTTTAAGACATCAGCTATTGTCTTTGCGTAGACGACTTTTATCTTGCCTTCCTTATTCAGGTCAAGGACAAGATCCCCGCGGTTTGCCTCAGGTATTATTACCTTTTTTACCCCAGCTTCTATTGCAGCTTCTACTTTTGGTGTTATGCCCCCGACAGGGAGTACTTCGCCGCGAACGTCAAGGGAGCCTGTCATCGCGACATCCTGACGTATGGGAACGTCCTCAATGGCAGAGAGTGTTGCAACGGCAACAGAGACTGAAGCTGAGTCACCTTCAACTCCATCATAACTCTGGAGGAACTGTATGTGTATATCATAATCACGGATGTTCTTTCCAACGTATTTCTTGATTATGGCAGAAACGTTCTGGACCGCCTCAGTTGCTATTTCGCCCAATTTTCCTGTTGCAAAAACGCGACCTTCATTTCGGCTTGAAGCCGGGACTGACTCGGCTGCTATCGGAAGGACGATTCCACCTCGGTTGCCGATTACTGCAAGACCGTTCACACGACCTATCTCAGACCCCTTAGTTCTAATGACTTCATACTCCTTTCTTGACTCTATGTACTGGTCGGCCGCCTGAGCCTCAAGAGTGCGGGATGCGCGCATTGCATCATTAACATCCTTTTTTGATACTATCTTATGATTTCTCTTTACGGCTAAGTCTCCAGCCGCCCTTACAAGACCGCCGAGTTCACGGAAACGTAGTGTGAGCCTTCCTTTTCGCCCAGCCCTTCTTTTAGCCTCACGGATAATCTGACCGACAGCGTCCTTTGAAAAGTCCGGAATCTTCTCATCATTCTTGATTTCCTGAGCGACAAACTGCACAAGACGCTTTCTAGCGTCATCTGTGTCTGGAATGGTGTTTTTCATCCATACTTCATAACCATAACCCTGTATCCTTGAGCGAAGCGCCGGGTGAAGGTGTTTTAAGACCTCAGCGTTTCCTGCCGCGATAAATACAAAGTCGCAGGGCACAGGTTCTGTAACGACCATAGCACCTGAACTCATTTCACTGCGCCCAGTTATTGCTGTCTTCTTATTCTGCATGGCTGAAAGGAGGTCGTGCTGGACTTTTAAGTCCATGGTCCCTATCTCGTCAATGAAAAGGACTCCTTTATTTGCCTTGTGTATAAGTCCTGGGATTACTCTTCTGTGGGCTGGTGTCCCCAAACCTCCTGATTGCAAGGGGTCGTGCTTGACATCACCAAGTAGGGCTCCGGCGTGCGCGCCTGTTGCCTCGATAAAGGGCGGTTTTTTAACGCCGGCATTATTTATTAAAAGTTTTGGAAGTTCAGCCTTGTCCTGTTTTACAAGTTTTTGTGCAACGACCATAAGTGCGACAAGGGCGATTGAAACAATCATCTGTGCGCCGATTATTACAGGGTCAATATCAGTTATCCAGTAAAGCACCCATGGGTACATGAGGAGGACAAAGGAAAATATCGTAAGAAACATTCCGCTTCCGGCACCAGGGCCGTTTATCGAGCGTGCCTTTTTCATCACCTGCAAGCCTTCTCCAGCTTTGACAACCTTTATTTTAGGATTATCTTCGTCTTCATGATTAGGTACAACAAGAACATCCTGAAGGTCCTTTTCCGGCAGAAGTTCTGACATAGCTTTTCCAAGAAGGCTTTTTCCGGTTCCAGGTTCTCCGATTAAAAGTACGTTTCTTCTTTGCGCGGCAGCCTTTGTTATTATTTCGACAGCGTCCTCCTGGCCTATTATTTGGTCAACAAGTAATTTTGGGACTTCAATCTCAGAAGTAGTCCTAAAATCTTCCCAGGAATTAAGCTCTATTGCGGACTTCTCATCCTTCTTCTTGATTTCAATCTTTATTTTTTTCTCGTTAGCTGCCATTTACCAGTGTTTTTTTAATTATGATTGCTTTTGTGCTCAGTGGTGAGTGCTCCGCCCTTGCAGAAGGGGAAATCGACGCATTGTATGCCTCTATTGGCAAGTGTCCCAAAAAAATCGCCAAGAATGACAATCTTCTCCTCATTGAAAATAATGTGCCCAAGGAGACAGTATCGCAAATATCCTTTTCACACGAGGCTTTTTTGGATTGTAAACTTGCGTCCCCAAACACTATAAGCGAGGTATTATTAGATATAGGTATTAAAAAATCCGATACCTTCTGCGTTCGCACAAAAGGATTTCCCAACAATTCGAAAAAAGAGCGGGAACTTGGCGAGATAATCTATGAATCAGTCCATGCAGGAGTATCCTTAAACGACCCAAAAATCCCTGTATACTGCATTTCATTTGGCGACACAATAGTAGTATCCACAAATCGTATAGGTTCAAGTGATTTTTCCTCGCGCGACCCCAACGCCCGTCCGTTTTTCCATCCACTTTCCCTTTCTCCAAAGCTTGCGCGCCTCTTTCTTAATCTTGCGGCAATACCAAAAGGCGGATGCGTCCTTGACCCTTTCTGCGGTTCAGGCTCAATTTTGATTGAAGCCAAGGAGATAGGCTTTAAGGCAATAGGCCGCGATCTTGACAAAAAGATGCTTTATGGTTCAAACAAGAACCTTTCTTATTATGGCTTGTCTGCCAAACTCGAAGAGGGGGATGCCACAGAGATACCAGACAGGGAGCTTGACGCCATAGTCTCAGACCCACCGTATGCGCGCGCTTCAAAGATGTTTAACCGTGAGCTTTTAGACTTGTACTCAAAATTCATTGCATCGGCATATAATGCCTTAAAATCAGGCGGCCGACTTGTAATGGCACTCCCTCATGATGCAAGAATCGCATATGCGAGTGTTGGATTCAAGGCCATTGGGGAATATGATATTTACGTTCACAAATCCCTTACCAGAAGAGTGTATGTATTAGAGAAGCCATAAGTTACTTAAGGAGTATAATAAGAGCTATAAATCTATTTTTTAAGCAAAGGACAAAAAACTACCAATTACAACTATGGGAATATATCTTGACAAGAACCTGGTTCTCGAAGAAACGCGCAGCCTAAACGATTCAAAATTTGCCATTTTGGGCTTTCCCTTTGATTCTACCTGCAGTTATCGCGCAGGGACTAAGGAAGGTCCCTACCAGATACGCCGTGAGTTCCTTGAACTTGACAAACCCGAATCGTTCTGGAGTAATTCAGGCTTTTTTGATGCCGGCAACTTAGTTTGCGCACCCTGTAACCTCATTGAGACTATGCGCCGACAGGAACTGGAATTAACCCAAATCCTCGAAGAAAACAAGAACATAATCCCAATAACCCTGGGGGGTGAGCATTCCGCATCATATATCCCGATAAAGCTCCTTGCAGGGGTGCATAAAGATTTACAGGTCGCACATTTTGACGCTCATCCCGACCTCATGGACGAATACCTGGGGGAAAAATGGAGTCATACAACGGTCATGCGCCGAGTCTTTGAGGACGCAACAGCAAGTATCGTGCAATTCGGAGTCAGGACTGGAACTGATGAGGAAAAAGCCCAGGCAAAACTCCTTCCAAAAAAACTTGATTCTAAAAAGCCCACTTACATTTCAATAGACATGGATGTTATTGAACCTGGACACTGCCCCGGCGTCGGGACACCTGAACCTGGCGGGATAATAATCCAGGAACTGACTCGCGAACTTAAGAAAATCAAGAATATCGTGGGTTTTGATATAGTCGAGACAAGCCCCCCTTACGACAAGGGGAATATAACCAGTGTAACTGCGGCAAGGACGCTTATTACTCTAATGGAGCAGCTCTCTTAGAAATCTTCGTCCTCTTCAATAAAGAATCCCTTTATCTTATAGATAAATCTTGAGCGCACAGTTATGCCAGTCTTTTTTTCTGCCTTAAGATAGTCCATCTCATCGGGCGTTAGGTTCTCCTTCCATTCTTCCCTTTCGCGAGCCTCCTGGCTTATTGGCGCGTCAGATTTATTTGAGTCCTTATTACCGACAAATGGCACCTTTTTTATGATGTTTGCCCCAATCCCTTCCGATTTTTCCTCTTGAGCAGGTGGACTGGATTTCTTAGGAACTATTATCCCTTTACTGGCAGCGCGGGTCTTTATGAGGTCGACAGCCGCCCCGCCGTGCATTGAGCGTCTGACGCGAATATTTGTTAAAACTGGCCGCTCAAGGTTTTCTGAAGAAAGAAGTGCCGTTCCCATAACGAGGTTTTTCATCATGTCCTCGAGTTCCGGTGTGAAATTCTCAAGGCTTTTTGATATCGCATTTATGTCGTTGGGGTTTGTGACCTTAAGTATTATCTGGGTGTTTGCCTGAGAAAGAACGTTTTTATCAACCTTTGCCGGACGCTGTGTGACAATTCCAAGCCCCATGCCAAACTTTCGCCCTTCGGCAGCTACTGTCCGCAGGATTGGAAGGCTCATCGCGGTTCCGACACCCCGTTCAGGGCAGAACCTGTGTGCTTCTTCAATAAGCATGAAAAATGCAGGCACTTTATCCTGCTTTCTTGCAGCAAAAAGATCTTTTGCGAGCTTTGCGACAACAAGCTCCTGCATCTCGGGCTTTATGCCTTTTAAATTGATTATTGTCATCTGACCCTTTTTGGCGATATCTTCAAGGGTTACGCTGTCACTGGAGAATATGTTTGTGTCAAGAAGAGATTGCATGCCAGCAATAAGCCCCCACTTTGCGTTAGTGTCTGAAAGCTGCAAGTGCCCGATGATATATTCAAGGTTATAATCGCCTGAAATGGCGCCTTTTAATTCATTTACAGCTTGGTATAACAGGGCCTGCTGACCTGCGGTAACTGAGACTGGGAGGATGTCAAGAATCTCTCTTGCCTCCATATTCTTGTCTGAAAGCTTAAACTCATGGTCTGCGCGCGGGTTTATTGAAAGGTCGGGTGTATATTCCATTACATTCCCAAAGCCTTTTGGGGAAACGCCAAAGCGCGCGAACTTTTCCATATCTTTTGGATTATTGTTGGGCACCTTAAGAGAATAGTACTCACCATGTGGGTCTATTATGACACAAGGTACTTCCTTGTCTGCAAGCTCTTCTAAAAGGACGCCTACTGTGTATGATTTTCCCGCACCTGTTTTTGCAAGTACAGATAAGTGTTTTTGGATGAGCTTATTTGCGTCTAAAAAGACCTTTATGCCATCTTCGCCGTCAAGAGTCCCCACATAAAGTCCCGCGGCGCCGCAGTTGTCAAGGCCTAATATGCTTTTTGTAAGGGCCTGATGTGCGCGAAATACTCTTTCTTCAGGCTTAAATGGCGTCTTTGGGAGTCGGATTATGCCCTGGGCGTCTTTATAACCAATGATACGCACTCTTGCGAGAATTTTTTCCACTCCGCGCCTGTCGTCCCAGTTTCGCCTGATATATGAAATTTGACCCAATACCCAGCCGTACATCTCGTGGTGGATTTTTATGTAAACTCCGTTTTCGGCAAGTCTCTTGTTTTCAACAAGAATATCAAATGATGTGGGCTTGACTTCTCCATGTACAAAACCTACGACTTCGGGCATAGCTTATTTTACGACAAGGACAAGAAAAAGAAATTTATTTAATTTAAGTTTTAACAAAAAGCCCGCACCAACATCTCCCTTGCGTTTTCCAGACGTCCTGGGATTCAAAATCACATGGACAAAGGTTTGCAACCATGCTCGCATTTGTGCCGTCATTAAAACGGCATGGACAGAAGCGATAACCCCTTTCCTTTTCGTTCTTAAGGACGCCTGTTGCAATAGCTTCAACCTGTTTTTTATCAGGATTTAAGGACACGCCCTTTTCCTTAGCGAATTTTTCCCAAAGAGAGATTATTTCAGATTTTTCCATTATCTGAGGTTCATTGCAAAAATCGCCTCTTTCTCATCTATCTCTACGTAGGTGTTTTTCTTTTGGCAAGTCGGGCAGAGTGCCGGGCCGGCTATTCCAAAGTGGATATCCCCACATACACTGCATCTGAAGTATTTTTTCTCCATTCCTATTTTATCCTGTTTGGATGTATTGTCCCAAGAATAAGGTATACGCTTATCGGAACACCTTCAAGAGAACCCAGCATCAAAGGCATGAGATAATTCTGATTTAGGCCGAAATAGATGAATACTGAAATTATCGCAACAGCGACGATTATTCCGTAGATATAAAGCGACAGATGATTTCTCGCGTGGGTCTTTATCTGGGCCACATTGTTGTTTCCAGGCGAATTCACATAGTCATTATAGTATTTTTCGTAGAACTCATGTTCTTCAAGTAATGTACCTATCCACATATAATGACCCATAGCGCCTATGAGTGCTCCAAGGGCGAAGAATAAGGCGAGCGGGAAGATTGAAAGCCCAAGCTCAGGGAAAAATAAAAGTAATACAGAAAGAATGACTGGAAGCGTTGCGAGGATTATCCTTTGCACTTCACGCTTCCTTTCTCCAGAAACCAGTTTAGGTTTATCCTTTGGTGATTTCTGGCTCTTTTTTGCCTCGGTCATATGCCCTCAAATGGCTTTGTCCGCACTCTCCACAAGCAAGACGGAAATTACCGCCTTTGTTGACCTTCATGATTTCTTTCTCACCACGTCTTTTGCTGCCGTGACCTTTTTTTACGCGTGCGTATTGACGCTGACCCCAGCTCATGGGCGAGGCTTTTCCTTTCTTGTCCTTTTTGACCTTGTGCTTTGTGTGCTTTCCACACTTCTTACAATAGGCCTTTACTTCCTCGGTGATTTTCATCTTTAAATAGTAAAGTATTTTAACGGGCTATTTTGATAGACCTTATATAAATACCTTAGTCATCCTCATTTATGTCTGCGTTCCCATCCCCAGTATCTAAGTCCATTGCTGCCCCATTGGCAATAAGTATGGCTGCGACATCTGGGTCAAGCTCTATTTCCTCTCCGTCTTCAAAAGGTCCTAATGTTGAAAGATCGGGTCCTATGAATGAAGGGATTCCCCGTACGAATTTGACTGTGCGAAGGCCTAACTCATCCTCATCAGAGACTTTAGCAGGAACTTCATTAACAGCATCCTTTACCGATTCTTCTTGTGAAGGCGTATCCTCCTCTGAAGGAACATCTTCTCCTGAAGGCTCTACAGTTTCCTCTACTACTTCTACAGTTTCTATCCTTTCACTCTCTTTGACTTCAGTTGCCTTTTCTTCGCTGGGCACCTCTACAGGCTCAGCCTCTTTAATAAGTGTTCCCTGCCCTTCAGGAACTGTCTGTGCATCGGCACTGTTTCCAAGCAGCAGGCCACTCTCATCCTCGATTTCGACATCGTCATCATAGACTACACCGTCACGCATGCCGTCAAGAACAGAATAAATCCTCCTATAAGCGAGTTTTTCTATTTCAATAAGTCCATCAGGGGCTTCGCCTCCCCTTAATTGGGTGAGGGCCGCCATTAGTATCTTTCTTTGGCGCATGCGAAGGACATCCTCATAAATCTCTCTTGCCTTTTTTGCTTCGTAAGGGTCAGGACTATTTGCAAGACTGCGTGCCTCGTCGTAAAATCCATTTTTAAGATGCGAAAGCGCGCCTTCCCCCTTTTCCACTCTCCATTGCCTAAGGAGTTCCCCCAAATCCATCTCTAGCCTATTTTTGTAGACCAAGGAAAAAAATAACTTGAGTAAAATGGACCTAAATGATGATACCTTTGATAGTTTTGTGAACAACAACAATGTTTGTGTGGTTGATTTCTGGGCACCCTGGTGCGGACCATGCAAGATGCTTGCCCCTGTGATTCAGGAAGCGTGTGATGAAGCAGAAGTCCCGTTAGGGAAAGTCAATGTGGACATCGCAAAGAACAATTCAGTAAAGTTTGGCGTCATGTCAATCCCGTGTATTGTCCTCTTTAACTCTGGAGAAGAAGTGGGAAGAATTGTTGGAAACGTTCCAAAAAAGTCAATCCTTAGTGCGATTGAGAAGACAAAGAACGAAAAAGGAATAGGAACATACTAAGCTATTCCTTGTTTTTTTTTACTTCGCCCTGATTTTTCTTGCGCCGGATAGCATTTACCGGGCGCCTGCTATTACTTTTTATTACGCATTCAGCATGGCGGATAGCGTCTGCAGTTGCGCTTCTTATCAGGCTTCTTTCACTTCTAGACTTGTCGTTCTCATGCATTTCAAGGCGAGTTTTGATGGTCTGTGAAAATATTATCTGCACAAATCCGAGAAGTATCCCAACACCTACGACAAGATAAATTATCGCTATAGCTCTTCCCATTTCTGTTTGTGGTGCTATGTCCCCGTAGCCTATTGTAAGGAGGCTTACGACGCAGAAATAACTCCAGTCAAGAGCAGTTAGTCCCTGGCTCTTTTCAATCTCCATGAAGATGAAGGTCCCAACAAGAAGAAGAAGCACGACAAGACCGAGCAGGTAACGGGTGCTCGAAAGGCTCATAACTTGCCAAAAAGCCCTAATTGTTTCAAATTGTGCCATAACGACTAAGCTTAATGCCTTGATATTTAAAAGTATCTTTCTATATTTGTTATATGGATTAGTATTAAACCAACAGTTTTTGACTATAAACATTATAATTTTACCTTATTTAGACAAAGCCCAATTTGTGTGACCTTTTTATAGCGGAAGCTTCTAAATTCCCGTAATTTACATAAACGTTTTCTTGTTTTGGCCGGCGAGCCTCTTTGAAACTGGCACGCAGTCGGCACGCAATAGTACGGCGGCGCCATCGGACAAAGCAAGCTTAAAGTTTCGAATCAACAATGGCAGAGAACCAAAACCCCGGAAAAGGCGATGAGAAGAAAGCCGTATCAATGATCAGAATACACGGAACTGATATTGACGGCTCAAAGAGTATGTTGACAGGAGTGGCCTGTGTAAAAGGTGTCGGTAACAACCTTGCGCATGCAATCCTAAGAAAGCTAGACATAAACCCAAACGAGAAACTGGGCATACTCACAGATCCCCAAATACTTACAATAGAAAATGCGATAGACGCACCTGGCTCACTAGGTATCCCCGTATGGATGTTTAACAGAAGAAAAGACCTTGAGACTGGAGAAGATATTCACCTTAAAACATCTGACCTTGACTTCGCAAAGAAGCAGGACTTTGATGTCCTGGGCGAAACAAAGTCCTTTAGGGGACTAAGGGAAGCCCGCGGCTTAAAACACCGTGGCCAAAGAACGAAGTCCACCGGACGTGGTACAACTGCTGTCGGTGTCAAGAGGAAGAAACATTAAAATTAAATAAATTAAGATGGGTCAGCCAAAAAAACAAAGGCGAAAGTATAGCACCCCCAGCCACATGTTCAAGGGCAGGGACGGTGAAAGTGACTTGGTTTATGCATATGGTCTAAAGAATATGCGTGAACTTTGGAAAGCAAAAAGTGAAGTTGCGCGAATAAGAGGACTTGCAAGAAAACTTCTTGCAGTACCTGATGAGAAAACCCAAACCGACCTTATCAAGAGGCTTATACGTACAGGTCTCCTAAAGGATGGAGCAAAGCTTGAAGATATTCTTGATATCTCAGTTGAAAATATTCTTGATCGCAGACTCCAGACGGCAACATTTAAACAAGGACTGACACTTACTATAAAACAGGCACGCCAGGCAATTGTTCATGGACATATTGCAGTAGCAGGTCGTAGGATGACGGCTCCCGGGCACACGTTAACTCTCGAAGAAGCAGCAGCAATTGAGTATTATGCTGGTTCAAAGATGGGAGATATCGATCACCCTGCAAGACGTGTTGAGAAAAAGGCTTCAACAGAAGACAAAGCAGTAGAAGAAGCTCCAAAAGAGCCTAAGGCCGCAGAACCTGAAGTTAAAGAAGCTGTAGCTGAAAAGACTGCAGAGGTCAAGGAAGCTCCAAAAGCCGAAGCTCCAAAAGAGCCTGAAGCTGTAGTCAAAGAGGCTGCAGAGGTCAAGGAAGCTCCAAAAGCCGAAGCTCCAAAAGAGCCTAAGGCCGCAGAACCTGAAGTTAAAGAAGCTGTAGCTGAAAAGACTGCGGAGGTCAAGGAAGCTCCAAAAGAGCCTGAAGCTGTAGTCAAAGAGCCTAAGGCAGTAGCTGAAGAGACTGCGGAGGTCAAGGAAGCTCCAAAAGAGCCTAAGGCCGCAGAACCCAAAGTTGAAGAAGCCGAAGTGGAAGACAAAGCAGTAGAGGCAAAGCCTCCGGCTGAAGAATAATTTTAAAAGATGGTTGCAAAGAAGGCAAAGGACGCAAAGGTCGAAGAGACCAAGGTTGAAGAAACCACAGTCGAACCGACAGTAAAGGAAGTCGCAAAGGAAGTTTCCAAGGCGGCCCCAAAGAAAGCCGAAGCAAAAAAGACGCCCGAAAAGAAAGAAAAATCTGAAGGGAAAACAGAGGCAAAGGACGCTTCTGAGGACTCGGTCAGTAAAAGTCTTGTTGATCAGGTAAAAGAGGGTATCATCAAGGAAAAAGAGGAGAAGCCAACACAGCTTGCGACTCCACAGACCTCCGAAATGATAGCATTAGTGCATGTACATGCCTCAAAGAATAACACTATTATCACAGTAACTGATTTGTCTGGTGCTGAAACTTTGGCACAGGCTATGGGTGGGATGGTTGCAAAGACGGGTCGTGAGGAAAAATCGCCTTTTGCAGGCGGTCAGCTCGCAAAGCGTGTTGCAACTGAACTTAAAGACCGTGGTTTCACAAAAGTCGATGTCTTACTTAGAGGCAAAGGCGGCCACAGGGGTCAGAAGAGCCCAGGTCGTGCGGCATCAGCAGTCATTAAGATGCTTTCACGTTCAGGCATAAAGATAAGAAAGATTGAAGACGTAACGCCGATTCCCCATGGAGGGTGCAAACCACCGGGCGGAAAGCGTGGAAGACGTGTATAAGGCTAAAATGGATATCAAATTCACAAAAGAGGGTAAGGGGCGTATAGAGTTTACCATAAAAGGTATCGATTACACAAAAGCAAATGCCATAAGGCGTGCTGTTATGTCTTATGTGCCTGCAATGGCAGTAAAGACAATAACCCTCTATGAGAATTCATCAATCCTTTATGAAGAGATGATTGCACAGAGAATAGGCCTTATTCCGTTATCTACAGATCTTAAGACTTACCAGATTAAGGACGATAAATACAAGCCGGGTGATGCTCGTTATGAGTGCAGTCTTCTTCTTGAGAAGGAAGGTCCTGGTACTGTATACTCTGGTGACATAAAGTCAAGTGACCCAAAGATAAAACCCATATACGATAATATTCCAATAGTCAAACTTCGCGAGGGCCAAAAGCTCAAGATGGAAATGACAGCAGGCTTAGGATTCATAACAGAACATGCAAAATACCAGTGCGCTATATGTTCATATGGACAAAAAGCAGACGATGAATTCGAATTCTTTGTCGAGTCTTTTAACAATATGTCTGCAAGGGAGGTTCTTGATAAGGCGCTTCTCGCTTTAGAAGAAAAAACAAAGATTCTCGAGGGGTCTTTGACAAAATAAAAGTATAACAAGCGCGGTCTTTTCGATTGCCGAAAAACCGCGTCACCTAAGCAAATAATAAACGTGCACCTTTTTTGCGGGGGTGCCGGAGTGGTCAAACGGGCTAGGTTGAGGGCCTAGTGGCTTAGGCCTACGCGAGTTCGAACCTCGTCCCCCGCACCAATCACGCTAACACAATGGAAGGAACCAAGTATGGGGACCCAACACGGGTATCTCTCATAGATTACCTCAGGAAGGAGGGCAAAGGGCAGGCCTTATGGGCTCGCGTTGCAAAGGATCTTGCGAAGAGCCGCAAGGGCCGTGCTGAAGTGAATATCGATAAGATAAACAAGTTCACTAAAGCTAAGGATACAGTCGTAGTCGCGGGCAAAATACTCGCAGGCGGCGAGCTCGACCATGAAGTCACAGTGGCATGTTTTAAAATGTCAACTGCAGCTCGCACGAAGATAGAAGACGCAAAAGGCAAAATACTCTCCTTTGAAGAGCTTGTCAAGAAGAACCCAAAAGGGTCAAATATCATAATACTAAAATGAGTGCGAAACAAAAGATAGTCATTGACGCCGATGGCCTTACAATGGGTAAGCTTGCCGCATTTGCAGCTAAACAGGGACTTAACGGCGAGAATGTTGTCATATTCAATGCCGAAAAAGCACTAATATCCGGAAAACCTGATGCAATCTTTGCTGATATGAAAACGCGTTTTTCAGCAAAAAGCCACACGAACCCGCGCAGGTACGGTCCGAAGCGTCCAAAGAACCCAGATAGATTCTTAAGGCGCGTTATACGTGGTATGCTCCCTTATACAAAACCAAAGGGTATTGAGGCATTTTCAAAGATTATGGTTTACAAGGGTAGGCCCGAGTTAACAATACTCAAAAAAGAACAGGTAGATTTAAATAAAGTCACATTACAAGACACAAAAGGAATGGTCGGACACTATGACTATTTTGTCACAATTGGTGAACTTTGTAAATACTTAGGAGGCAAATCAGAATGAGTGAAAAGAAAAAGCAGATTGCCCACGAGGCAGGTAAGAGGAAGACTGCTGTTGCCCGAGCGACAATAGTTCCCGGGAAAGGTAGCTTCAGGATAAATTCTGTGCCTCTTGAGAACTATGGTGATGCGATACTTCGCCTAAGGATAAAAGAGCCTTTAATGATTGCAGGTGACCTTGTAAATATTGAAGAGCTTGATATCAAAGTCTCTGTAAAGGGTGGCGGTTCGAGCGGACAAGTAAATGCGATAAGGACTGCAGTTACTCGTGCACTTATTACATATGCCGCCAAATCAAAAAAGGACGAAGAACTTCGCGAGAGGATTGTAGCTTATGACAGGTCTTTAGTATCTGGTGACTCACGACGTACTGAGCCCCACAAGCCATCAAAGAGCTCGAAAGGTCCACGCGCTAAGCGTCAGAAGTCATACCGTTAAGATGATAATCCCAGTTCGCTGTTTTACCTGCGGCAAGCCTGTTGGCCAGTTGTGGGAAGAATACAGCAAGAGAGTGGAGGCGGGTGAAAACCCTGGCAAGGTCATGGATGACCTAGGCCTAGAGAGGTACTGTTGCAGAAGAATGCTTCTGACGCATGCTGACTTGATGGACGACCTTCTTCTTTATACCAAATAAGGGAGAAGTTTTTTCCGAGGTTTTTTAACTCCAATATCGGCTTTTTTGGGACCGTAGGGTAGCCAGGTTTATCCTCTCGGCTCGGGGAGCCGGTGACCGGAGTTCGAATCTCCGCGGTCCCACCTTCAATTTAAAAAAATGGAAGCATTAAACAAGTATGAGAAGACTAGGCTCCTTGGAGCACGCGCGCTCCAAATATCTCTTGGTGCCCCAGTCCTCTTAAAAAAGCTCAAAAAAGGGGTTCGTAGCCCCGTTGAGATAGCTGAACTCGAATTAAGCGAGGACGTTATTCCGATAGTTGTAAAGCGAAGCTAAAAGTAAAATGGCAGAAGATAAGAAAAAGGCGGAAGAAGAAATCATCGAGGTCGCAGCCGAAGAAATTAAAAAAGCTGAGGCTAAGACGTCCAAGGCAGAAAAGACTGCAAAATCCACTAAAAAAGAAAGCAAAGAGGAAATTGTCGAGTCTAAAAAAGATGCCCTTCCCGCGGAGGAGGATTCCGCAAAGGACAAAATAAAAGAAGACGTAGAACCCGAAGAAGTAGAAGAAGTCGAAGAAATCCCTGATGAGGCAAAGGAATACATTGCTGCAACAGAAGGAAGAAAACTTCTTTGCGATCCCGAGACATATCTTAAAAGTGGTGTGCACATAGGTCTTACTTACCGCACAGGTAACATGAAGAAATTCATTTACACAGTAAGAGATGACAGGCTAAGCATATTTTCACTTAATTCAGTTGACGAGCGTTTGCGCATTGCTGCAAAGATGCTTGCAAACTTTGACAAGGAAGACATTCTTGTTGTCGGTTCAAGGGCATATGCCAAAAGGCCGGTTAGGAAATTTGCAGAGAATACAGGTGTCAAATATATCTCAGGCCGTTTCCGCCCCGGAACATTTACAAACCCACAGGAAGGAAATTTCAGGGAACCAAAGATAATGCTTGTAGCAGACCCAATTGCCGATAAACAGGCACTAAGAGAAGCTGCGCGTGTCGGGATTCCAGTAATCGGTATCTGTGATTCAAACGCACTTACAAGAAACATTGATCTTGTCATACCTTTAAACAACAAGGGTAAGCAATCCATATCGCTTGCATTTTGGCTACTTACAAAACAGTGCCTTATTGAGCGTGGAGAACTAAAGGAAACTGATGACGCACCAGAGCCTCTTGAGGCATACACCTCACAAATTCGCCCGACAAAGCGGATTGAGACCTTAATACAGTCTAAAAAGACGGCACCAACTGCGTCAAAGTTTAACAAGGCCTAGACAAGACACAGTGGACATACGGCTCCCAACAGTTGCAGGTGCGTTTTATCCTGCTGAGAAAAGGGAGCTTGAGTCTCTTATTTTTGAACTTTTTTCTTATTGGGGACTAGAGTTATCTAAACGGAAAGCAGAAAACGCCAAAGCGTTTCTCATGCCTCACGCAGGCTATATCTACTCTGGATATGTTGCCGCAAAGGCATATTACCTTTTTCCTGATGTGAAAACTGTCGCCATTTTGGGTCCTAACCATACTGGGCTTGGCGCTGACTTTGCAGTTTCATCCGCAGACGCTTGGGAAACCCCCCTTGGGCGAGTGAGTGTTGATACAAAGGCATGTCGCAAACTAACAGAACTCTCTTCTCGCGTAGAACTGGATGAGACTGCCCATTTAGGCGAACATTCTATTGAAGTGCAGTTACCTTTCCTCCAAACTGTGCTCCCCCCCGGATTTAAAATAATACCGATATGTATTAAAGGATATTATCCTGATGACGAGTTCCTTTCGGCGTGTACAGAACTTGGGCACACACTGGCAAAAGTCCTCCCTAAAGATTCGGCTATTGTCGCATCAAGTGATATGAGCCATTACGTGCCGGCAAGCCTTGCTAAGGAAAACGACTCCCTTGCAATAAAAGAGCTCATTAAAATGGATGTTCCCGGACTCTTTTCAACCATTGCCAAAAACAATATATCAATGTGTGGGTATTCTGCCGCCGCGCCAAGTATTATTGCCGCAAAGGATATGGGCGTAAAATCAGCCAAGGAAATAGCGTATATGACTTCCGGAGATGTCACTGGAGACCAAACTTCCGTTGTTGGATACGCCTCAGTAGAATTTAGATGACACGCCTTTAACTATTTAATATTATTATCTATTTCTCATTATCTATTTAATAAGAACAAATCTCAAATTATCCAACAAACCTTTAGGGTGCAAAATGGGAATTACAGCATACAAAATCGATAGGATCGATGCAAAGGTAGACAAGAGAGACGCTGAAAATATTGATGTCAAAGAAAACTTTTCGTTTTCTGATGTCACAAAAAAGAATTCTAATATGCTTGATGTTAAGTGGGCCTTTAAGGCCGACTACGTCGATATTGGAAAGATTGATTTAGAGGGCACCCTGACCTACTTTACCGAAAGCCTTGCTGACAAATGTGAGGAAAAGGAAGAGAAGGGCAAAAAGACTATCGCCCTCAAAGGTGAAGGTCTTAGGGAAGTATCAAACTTCATTCTCAGGCGCGGCCTGATTGAAGCGACAATACTCGCAAAGTCCCTCCAGCTTCCAGCACCTCTCCAACTGCCTTCAGTCAGTCTTGGCGAGAAACAATAATAAACTATGGGGCTTTGAGAATTTCAAACCCCAACCTTTTTTATTTTCTTTTTATACTATACGAGATTTATCTTATTCCAGGTGAACTAAATGAAGATACTTTTTAATCATGTGGAGGACTTTTCCTTTGTCGACAAAAAAAGCGCTTAAGAGTGCTCCCGAACTTTCTATTCAGGAAAAGGAAGGCTCAGCCAAAAACGCTCTTGTCGCATTTATCGCCGTTGAGAAACCTGACGAAGGTAAGGAGGAAGCTGTTGCAAAGAAAGCCGCTTCTGAAATGGCTGATATCTTAGGAAAAGTCGGCGCGAAGGAGATTGTAGTTTATCCCTACGCCCATCTCTCATCAAATCTTTCATCCCCCGATGTCGGGAAAAAAGTTCTTGACCTCGTATTTACTGAAGCCTCACAACTGGGTGTTCCTGTCATAAAGGCGCCTTTTGGTTGGTATAAATCCTTTAAGATTCACGTAAAAGGGCACCCGATGTCAGAACTTTCACGCGAAATCCTGATTGAAGAGCTTTCTAAGGAGCCGGCAAAAGCCGACGAGTCCGAGGCGCTAAAATCCGAAGAGAAGATGAAGTCGGTCTGGAAGGTCCTGACTCCGGACGGCGAGCTTCATGACACAGATTCATTTGATTATTCAAAATACCCTAATTTAAAGATTTTCGCAGAGTATGAGTTCTCAAAGAACCGCGTGGCACCAATTGCCCCGCCGCATGTTGAACTCATGCAAAGGCACGAGCTTGTTGATTATGAACCCGGAAGCGATCCCGGAAACTTAAGATATTATCCAAAAGGCCGCCTGATTAAGGGCCTAATTGAGGATCTTGTCAACCGCGAGATGGCAGAATATGGTGCAATGGAAGTAGAAACGCCTATAATGTATGATTTTGACCATTCCAGCCTGAAAAAGTATATGAATCGTTTCCCAGCTCGCCAGTATACGATTGAAACGCCGAACAAGAAGGTATTCTTGCGCTTTGCAGCGTGCTTTGGCCAATTTTTAATGGCACATGACGCCACAATATCCTATAAGAACCTCCCATTACGCTTATATGAGCTTACAAAATACAGTTTCAGGGTTGAAAAAAGAGGGGAATTAACCGGCCTTAGACGATTAAGGTCATTTACAATGCCTGACTGCCACGCGTTTGTCTCTGATTTTGAGATGGCAAAGACTGAAATGGCAAAGAGATTCGAGCTTGCAAACTCAATTCTCTCCAAGGTTGGAATCGACCCGGAAAACGATATAGAGATGGGTTTAAGGATAGTCAAGGACTTTTATTTGGAGCATAAGGAGTTTGTCACAGGCCTTGTTAAGAAATGGGGCAAGCCCATCCTTGTTGAGATGTGGGACTCGCGCTTCTTTTATTTCATGATGAAGTACGAGCTTAATTTCATTGACGCACTTGGCAAGGCTTCAGCCCTTTCAACAGACCAAATCGATGTTGAGAACGCCGAGACTTATGGCATAACCTATGTTGATTCAGACGGCAAGGAGAAGTATCCCCTTATAATGCATCTTTCACCATCGGGCGCCATAGAGCGCAACATATATGCCCTTCTTGAAAAAGCCTATATGGTATCAAAGAAAGGCGGGACAGCATCATTCCCTCTTTGGCTGGCGCCGACTCAGTTGCGTGTCATACCGGTTTCTGAAAAGAACCTCGTATATTCAGAGAAGCTTGTGGCAGAGCTTTCAGGAAAGAGAATACGGGCAGATATTGATGACCGCGACCTTACACTTGGAAAGAAGGTTCGTTCTGCAGGAAAGGACTGGGTGCCCTATACAATTGTAATCGGTGATAATGAAGAAGCGTCAGGCAAGATTGCAGTGAGCCTCAGGGGCGAAAAAGAGAAGCGAGAGATGACAGTGGACGCTCTTGTCTCAGAGATAAGGGAAATCACAGGGGATATGCCATATAAACCGCTTCCTTTAGCACGCGAGCTTTCAATACGACCGAAATTTGTCGGCAGCAATTAATCAAACAATATCAATGGTATCTTTTTCTGCTCCAGGAAAAGCGATAATCCTGGGCGAGCATACTTCTTTATATGGGAACCCAGCAATCGCATTTTCCTTAGAAGAGAGGGTATTTGTAAGTGTGGAAAAATCCGAAACCAAGCTAATACGCTCAAGTGATAAAGTTCTTCCTAATGAAGCAATAGCCAAGTTTGGGGGCATGTGGAAAATTGATATTTCAAGCCAGATTCCAGTAGGTATTGGTCTTGGAAGTTCTGCGGCAGTCTCTGTTGCGCTTTGCGCTGCAATGGGGACAGAATCCCAATTATTTGCAGAATGCACAAAATCAGGGCGATGCCTTCAAGAATCGGACACCCGAGTCTTGCAGAAAATGGCTCAAAACTTAGAATCAAAGGTTCACGGCAAAAGCAGTGGGCTTGACACATTCACATCAATTATGGGTGGTGTTATAGAATATCAAAATGGCGGGGGTGAGAAAATCTCCTTAAAAGAAATGCCAAAATTCATGGTAGCGTACGGAAAATCCCAAAAATCGAGCAAAGAGCAGATTGCAAGAGTCGAGAGGATACGGGTGGATAATCCCCAGGCATTCAAAGATTTCCTGTCTGAGTCAGAAAGTATCGTTAAAAAGGGCCGGCGCGCACTTGAATCAGGTGACTTAAACACTCTTGGCGAGGCTATGGATGCCAACCATGATTTACTCTTAAATATGGGGCTTAGTGGCAAAGAACTTGATAGAATGGTACTGACAGCACGCGAAAATGGAGCCTTGGGCGCAAAAGTCTGCGGTGCCGGAACTGGGGGTGCAATATTGGTATTGACCCCGGAATCGGCCGAATCTGACATTAAAAAAGCTTTAAAAGGATTGGGCACTAAAATAAAGGATGTAAAAATCGGGCAAATTGGTGCTCGAGTTGAATTAAGCCCCCCAAACCCAAAATGAGCAAAGATCGTAAAAGCGACCATATAAAGATAGCATTGGAAGAAGACATCGAAGTAGGTTCGAGCGGTTTTGAATACATATCTTTTGTCCATGAGGCATTGCCGGAAATTGATCTCCATAAAGTGGATTTGTCATGCAGTTTCCTTAAGAAGAAACTTCGCGCCCCGTTCTTAATCGAGGCAATGACTGGCGGCACTGAAGAAGCTATGACGATAAATGCTGCATTGGCAGGCGTTGCAGGCGAATTAGGCTTAGGTTTTGAAGTCGGAAGCCAAAGGCCGGCACTTGAGGATCATTCCCTTGAAGAGACCTATTCAGTCATCAAGGCACCTGCAAAAAAGACCCTCGTCATCGGGAATCTTGGCGCAGTACAATTAAACTATAATTATGGGGTAAAAGAGGCACGCGCCGCAGTTGACATGATAAATGCTGATGCCCTTGCCCTACACTTAAATCCATTGCAGGAAGCAATACAGCCGGAAGGCGACACTAACTTTTCAAATCTTTCCCCAAAAATCAAAGAGGTCTGTGAATCTGTTGGAGTCCCAGTAATTGCTAAGGAAGTGGGGTGTGGAATCTCAGAGAAGACTGCCAAAAAACTACTTGAAGCGGGCGTATATGGAATTGATATTGGTGGTTATGGGGGCACATCATGGGACCGAATAGAAGGTTTCCGCGCAGAAGGTGAGATGGCAGAGCTTTCTGAGATGTTTGAGGAATGGGGAATACCAACGGCGTTCTCGCTTCTTGAACTTAAGGACATAAATTGTCCAAAAATCGCCTCAGGCGGCATAAGAAACGGAATTGATGCCGCAAAGGCAATTGCGCTGGGTGCAGACCTTGTCGGTGTCGCACTCCCGCTTCTAAGGGCGCTTGATTCAGACGGTGAGGAAGGGGCCACAGCATACCTGCGCCAAATGGCAGATGAGCTAAAACTTGCGATGTTCCTCACAGGCTCAAAAAAACTATCCGACCTTAAGCATGCGGACGTGCGAATCATGGGCAAGGCAAGTGAATGGATAGAAACAAAAAAATCATAATAATTATTCAAGAATAAACGAGGTTTTCAAAAGGGAAAACAAGAATACAATGGAAATTGAAGCAGTAGGTGGCTACGACGGAGTCGGCCGCAACATGACATTAGTTCGCGCAGGAGATGCCCAACTGGCTCTCGACTGTGGAATAAAATTAGACTCCTATTTACTGTATTACGGTAACTCGAAAAAAGACCTTGACAAGATAACAGACAAGGAGCTTTTAGATATCGGCGCAATACCCGATATTCGTGGAAAAGGACAGATAGACGGCTTTTTGGTCTCACACGGCCATCTTGATCACATAGGTGCTCTTGAACGGTACATACGAAGCCACCCCGCACAAATTTTCTCAACAAAATATGCGGCAGGCCTGATTCGCAAACGCATGCCTAGGGATATGCTCGACCGTATCTCTGATGTCCAGTATGGACAAAGGATACAGGTCACCCCAAAGCTCTCAGCAGAGCTTGTGCAGGTGACGCATTCGATTCCACAGGCATCAATGATAAATCTTCACACGCCAGGCGGCGATTTGGTCTATGCTTGTGATTTTAAGTTTGACGACCATTCAAAAGTCGCAAAAACAAACTATTCAAAGTTAAAGTCTATTGGCAATCAGGGCGTAAAAGCTCTTGTTGTCGAGGCGCTTGATGTCAATCGAGAGGGTAAGTGTCCTTCAGAAAAAGTCGCGCGGGCAATGATACGAGATACTCTTTCTTATGCACACGAAGAAGGTGGGCTCATTTTAGCAACGACATTTTCAACACACATCGAACGTGTTCAGGCGCTTGTCACAGAAGCGCATAAGCTTGGGAGAAAGATTATTATTGCAGGAAACAGCTATCTTGCAAATTGCACTCTTGGAAAGGAACTGGGTCTTCTTGATATCCCGGATGGAACTGTAATTGTTCCAAAGAATCTGGATTCTGCTCTTGCAAAAGTCGCAAGGAACAGGGACGAATATTTCCTTATGACAACAGGACACCAGGGCGAGCCAAGAGCTGTCCTTTCGAGAATTGCAAGTGGCGATCTTAAGTTCAGCCTTACTACAGGGGACTCAGTAGTATTCTCGTCAAGCACTATACCGACTGACGTCAATATCGCAAACAAGAGTCAGATGTGTGATAAGATAAGAAGACTTGGCGCAAGGATTTATGATAATGTGCACGTTTCAGGGCACGCAAATCGCGAGGAGCACAGGCGCCTTTTAAAGATGCTTAACCCAGAACACATAATCCCAGCTCACGGGGGGATAGGCATGCTTGGAAACTACGTGGACTTTGCCGAAGAAGAGGGATACAAGCTTAATCGGGACGTGCACCTTTTGAGGAATGGGGACGTAGCAAAAATCTGATAAAAGACTTTTTTATAATTTCTTTATAATCTGGGTTGATTTTAATAGTGAACTTATCTAAATATCCAGCACTTTTTTCCTATTTTTAAGCAGGGGTAGCACAGTGGCCATGCAACCGGCTGCAGACCGGTAGACGGGGGTTCAATTCCCTCTCCCTGCTTTCTTTTTATCACTTAGTAGTAACTCCTCTTCATATTTTTTGTTTTCCATCCCTTTTTTATACCCATAAGGATAGATAAATAAAGAAAACATGATATCTAAGCGAATCATTATAAGCGATATTGACGATGTTCTTACTATTGACAGGTCGGTTGATGAACGGGTAGTCAGAAGAATAAAAAAGATGCATGATCGCGGCATCAAGCTTGCACTGGCAACTGCAAATACAGAGACTAGAGTCCGAGAAGATGTAATGCCTTTAATGGAAAAACATGGTCTCGTTGGAAAAGTCCCTATTTTTGGAGAATTTGGACTGTACGAAATCAAAAAAAACGGAAAGGTGTTTTCTCCCGAAGCCAATACTTTCAAAGGCAGTCGCGAGCAGATTCTTGCTAAGATCCACTCAAATGCTAAGAAAGAAGGCATAAATCTCCTTCCTGACGTGGAAAATCATCTGGTGACAATAAAGATTAACAGCCCGCGCGCAGAAGGCAGTAAAATACCAACGCCTGCCAATACGAACAGAACGCGGGGACTAATTGATAATGCGCTTGCAGAGATGGGCATGACTGGAAAAATTCATGTAAGTTCGACAAAACGCGGTTTTGATATAGCGCCAGTAGGAATCGATAAAAGTATTGCGACACGTGAAGTCTTGAAAAAATGGGGTCTAAAAGAAGGCCAATACAAAGGATTTGGATTTGGGGACCAGTTTAGGGACCGAAAAATCGCACAAGGTCCAAAAATGGCATTTGTAGAAATTATTGAAGCCAATGAGTTTCTTAAAAAAACAAGATTTATGCGAACGAAATTTTTGTCCAGGGATATTAGAAAACAATGGGCCGGAGCAAAACGGAAGCTTGGTTTAAAGGGAAGAAAGCGCCTTCACATGACAAGAAAATAATGCAAAAATAAAAAAGAGCTCGAACTCATCCATTAGAATATCTTAGTGACCTCCCCAAACGCGATTTTTATCTATTCTTCAGAGAAATAATCCAAGTTAGAAATACTTAAAAAGCCCTTTTTAGAGTGGGAATAGAACAGAATGGAAATAACATCAGGGATTGACGGTTACGGTTACGGTAAGGCGATACTATTTGGCGAGCATTTTGTAGTTTATGGACTTCCTGGAATAGCAGGAGGTATTTCGCGCATGACGACTGCAACAGCTAAAAAGAGTGAAGAACCCGGCCTTTTTGTTATTGACAACAGACCTGCAGTAGAAGGTTATAAAGCAAAGAAAGAAAGCCAGTTTCAGGATAGCTTAAATTACATAAAAGATGCGATAAAGAAGGTCTGCTGGGACGCCCAAGGCATTGAAGTAGAACTTGCGGGCAATCTTATTGCGGCATCAGGCGTCGGGGCTTCAGCTGCAGCGTGTGCAGCGATTGCGCGCGCGATATCTAAGTTCTTTGTCCTTGACTTAAGTGAAGCGGAGATAAATGATATTGCATACCAGGGCGAGCGCGGGTATCATGGCAATCCGTCAGGACTTGACAATACATGTGCAACATACGGCTCTCTTATTACTTTTAAGCGCACAGAGGACGGAAACCAGATAAATCAACTGGATCTTGATGGTTCGGTTGGAATTGTCATGGCAAATACTGGGATACCTGTTGATACAAAGGCGATTGTAGATGGAGTACGTGAGCGAAAAGAGGCAAACGAGAAAAAGTTCGAAAAGATCTTCTATGGGTATTCCGAGCTTTATGGAAAAGCGCTTCCGGCACTTAAGAGTGCCAACTGGGAAAGTGTCGGCCATTTGATGGATGAGAACCATAAGATGCTTCAGGAAATAGGCGTTTCATGCAAGGAACTTGATGATTTTTGTAAGATTGCAAAGAAGGCAGGCGCTCTTGGCGCTAAGCTCACAGGAGGCGGTCAGGGTGGATACATGCTGGCTTTGACTCCTGATTCAAAAACTCAAGATGAAGTTGCCATGGCACTTTCGGAAAAGAGCGAGCTTGTCATAAAAACGTCAATCGGAGGAAAAAAATAAGATGAGAACAAAAGGCGGAGCTGGAGCCGCAATAATATGGGGTGCCGGCGCTCTTCTTGTCGCCTTTTCTATGTTTGCATTTATAATGTCTTATGAGAGTTACAATGACTTTGTAAGCGTTTCGGAGTCCGTTTCAAGCTACATTAACGAGTCGCTTAATATTTCTGAGACCATCTCTTTTTCAGAGACCACATCCGGCTCAGAAGGTCAGATTGATTATATATCAATTGTCAACACTACATGCATGCCATCAGGAACCTGTGCAGAAAAGACATATGTTTTATCAACAGACCCTATATCAGGTCTTGTCTGGCTTATGGTTGGTGCAATCCTTTTAGTCTTTGGGCTAATTAGTTTCTATCTTGCCCATATGTAAAGAAATTAGGAAAAAAATAAAATGGGAAGACGCCTTACTGGCATCTACCTAAAATGTCCTGAGTTCCTGTAAAGACGCTTGTCACGTTGTATTCCTCGTTTACATAAAGGAATGATACTTCATAACTGTATGATTCGCCTTCTTCACAGTTGCTCCATTCCCCACGAACCTTTTTTAGTTCTTGACCTGGACGGAGTATGGTGTTATTGAACCCTACGGAGTTACCACCTATTGTTATCTCTTTTATCTCAATCGGATAATCCTGATTGTTGATTATCGCAAGGGCATCATCCCCTTCTGAATCCATCTGCTGGAAGGTTATCCCGATATCTGGGCGCATATCTTCCCAGTACATCTTACTCTGACTGTCGTCTATCTCTCCGCCGAAGTCAAGGAAGCCTCCGAGAAGACCTACAACAACCACGGCAACAACTATCACTACTGCTAGAATGACTAGGTATTCTGTTGAAGCTTGGGCTTTTCTATCCATTTTTAGGCTTATTATTGATGTGTCAGTAAATAAAAACTTAGAGTATGGTGGATAATGCTGCTGTGAATCCAAAATAGAGGGCAAGAGCGACTGGAATGAAGACTATTGCGTATTTTATTCCATGCTTCATTTTCCCTGTTGCAATCACTGCAACAAGGAAACTTGAAATAAGTGCAGTGATTGCTATTATTGCGATTCCAGAGTATGTAAGGAACGCAGGGTCAAGGGCACTTGAGCCTGCAAGCATCCCCATACTTGCCCTTGCTGCCGCAGCACCTCCAGTACTTGCCCCTTCTGCGATTTCAAGGAGCTTTACATTGAAGAGTTGCGCAATCGAGAGCAAAAGCGGGGTTCCCACAAGAACTGCAAAAATCACCATCATAGAGTACGTTTTGCTGGATGCTATAACCTGTTTTCTCATAGATTCGTTTTCAATCAGGTTGGTTGCACTTTCTTCAAGCAGACGCGAAAGCGAGCCACCATTATCCATCCCCCGCACCATAAGCTCTGTTGTTCGCTTTAGATTTTCAGAATGGATATTTCGTGACATGCCAAGAAGTGCGTCACTAAAGGATTCTGTACCCATTCCTTTAGATGTTGCAATCTGAATTTCATCCTCGAGTATTCCAAATTGAGGTTTTGATGTCGCTTTTAGTGCCTGATATGGAGTCATCCCCGATCTTAAGTATGATGCCATTAATTGATAGAAGCTTGGGAGCACACTTTCGACAAAACGTGCCCGTTTCTCTCCTGCGTAATATGGTACGTAAAATACCAAAACCTCAAGTACTACAAGGGTAACTGAGATAGCTAAGATAAACCAGATTATATCAAATGGAAGAATCCAATTAATTCTCCAGATGAGAAGACCTATTAAGACTATTATCAACTGGAAAAGAACAAATCTTCCAGCCCATTCTTCAGCATGAGTCTCCCATCCGGCATAACTGATCGTTTCATCAAGTTTCTTGCGTATCCCCTTTGGGTATATCTTTCCTAATGCGATAAATGCTCCTTTCATCTTTAAACGTGAACAACAGGCCTCCTGCTTCTGACAAGCCCAAGTATTGCTATTTGGACAACAGCACTAAGCACTATGAATGCGACAAAAAGGAATTCATTTACTCCTGTCGATCCAAATGCATTAAGGACGATTAAAAGTGTGACGACAATTGCGGGTATTGCTACTGCAACAAGCATATAGACAAGAGTTATTACATTTAACTCGTTTGAGTACTTTTGGATATTTGAGCGCTGTTCTGAGGTAAGGCCTTCGATAAGTGAGTGAAGAACCGCTTCGACATCAGCCCCCGATTTTGAAGTGTTTATTATCTGCCAAAGCGCGTTTTGAAAGTGTTCAGAGGGCGTTGTTATCGCAAGATCCTCAAGAGCATCTTGTAGCGACATCCCCGTGTTGGAATGTTTAACAACAGTTGCAAAGTCATCTGAGACATAACCATATTCACTTTTTGAAGCAAGCGAGATTGCAGAGTACATTGAAAGCCCTGAAGAAAGGGATAATAAGATATCCTTTAACGCATAAACAAGATCCTTATCGATTTTTTCACTGCGTTTTCCAAGTGTTATCTTTGGTTGTTTTAGTAGCACCATAAAGAGTATGAAAAAAAGAAGCATACCGATTCCCAAACCAAGCATAAATGCATTGCCAAAAGCATGGCTTACAAAAAATATGAATGTAAAAACAAGTGCTCCTGCAATCACCGCGATTGCGAGTGAGTCTATGAGGCAAGCGGCGCGGTAACTATCAGCATCCTTATCATTTTTTGCTCTGATGAATTCTGTTTCGATGCCTGGTGCAAGAAAGCGCAGTTTTCTTCCAAGTCCCTTTAAACGGCTGATTGACTTTTTACCCATCTCTTAAGATTTATTTCTTTTTCTTTTGTCCCTTTGCATTTGCTATCTTTTTAACGCTTGCTTTTTTCTTTGGGACAGTTTTTTTCACAACAGGTTTCTTAATAACAACAGCCTTTTTTTCTTCTTGTTTTTTTGGAGCTTTAGTCTCTTGTACTTTTTCTTTGGGCGACATACTCTTTATCTTTTCTGATACCCTCTTTTTGTCAGCATAATAAGTATTTATGATTTCACCGACTTCGTTTATTTCAATTATGTCCTTTTTTGCAAGTTCGCTTAGTATCTCTGTTTTTTGAGCTAAATCTTCTTTAATCTCACTATAGTCCATGCCCGTGTAAAGATTAATCTTCTCGTATAAGTGCCTTGGCTCGTTTAACTTTTCAAACTTGTCTGTTCGCGGATCCCATCTGTATAAATAATTGATGGTTAATTCTGCGGCAGTTTCATCACGCTTGAGTTCGGCGATTTCTATTGTTCGCCTGAGTCCTCGCCTGCGGTCTCTGAACTGTACGACTATAAGGTCAACAGCCTCAAGTTCTTCTTCGGGAAGGGAAAACGGCGGCTTAGTCAGGCGCCTGATTAGATGCTGAGATGTGTCTGCGTGGATTGTAGAATAAACAGAGTGTCCTGTGTGCATGGCTTCAAAGAGGACTTCAGCCTCCTCCCGTCGTCTTACTTCCCCCATAATGACCCGGTCAGGCCTCATCCTTAATGAGTTTGCAAGAAGGTCAAGCATTGTGACTTCTCCCTTCCCTTCAGAGTTTGCATTTCGCGTAACCATGGGAATCCAGTTCCATGTTAAGTATTCAGGGAGTTCTATCTCACGGGTCTCTTCAATCGAGATTATCCTTTGATTTGAGGGGACAAGAGCACATATTGAGTTTAGCATACTCGTCTTTCCGGATGCAGTACCTCCGGTTACTACGACATTTAGCTCATATTGCATACAAAGCCAGAGTAATGCTCCCATCTCAGGGGAGATTGTACCTGCACTTTCTTTAATCAGGCTTACAATGGTCCAAGGTACTCTTGCAAAACGCCTTATTGTTATCGTATTACCAAAAGAAGATACGGGAAAAAGCGTAGCATTTGCACGATCTCCGCTTATTAACTGGGCATCCATTATCGGAGTGAGGTTTGTTATATTCGTACCCGATTTTCTTCCGATTTGAGATGCTAAATTGTAAATTGCTTCCTCGTTTTTAATGAAGAAATTTGTTTTTACCCATCCTCGCGTTATGTGATATGCCGCGACAGGTTCCCTTGCATTGTCTATACACACTTCTTCAAGGAAGTTGTCATGTAATGGAAGTTCAAGTATCCCAAGGCCATAACAATTATGTAGCAGAAAACCAGAAAGTGTTTCGCCCAAGCTATGATCCCGTTTGATATCCTGGTTAAATGTCTCATTGACTATCTTTTGACTTTCTATTGCAAAGAGCTTTTTTATGCGCATCATCTTGCGCTGATCCGCTATATCATCAACCGCAATTGGTACTCTCTTTGTCAGTTCTTCAGCCAGACCTGTTATTATTGCACTTGTCCCGGGGCCTAAGTGGGGGTAGTCTGCAAAATAGCTTGGAACTAGCTCTTCTTCTTCCTTAATTATCCTTGTGTGGTATGTTATACCATCTGCATTGACGTCATATTCATCAATAAGCGAGCCGTTTGGGATTTGAGCGGGCACATATTCAGGCAGTTCCTTTATCAGTTTTAAGTAAGGGCTTGAAAGGATGTTTGCAGGGTACTGTATTTCAACATATTCTTTGAGATACTTTGCCAGCTTCTCAACATCCACCGTGTCTTCTATCCCAAGAAGCTCTGCTGCTTTTGGAATGCTAAGCTTCTTATCCCCCTTCGTTAGCTCTTTTAAGAGGGCGTCAGCCCTAGTCAATACCTGTGCCATTTTACCCCTATAGAATAGTAATAGTAAATAAATGTTTAATCCTTAATAAACCAAATATCACGCTCAATACTTGTTTTGCCCGCAATGTCGCTTAGATTCAAGCGGAAGTCAGATATTGCCCCAGCCGGAGCGGGATTGTCAAACTGCAAAGTGATTTCTACTTCGGCACAATCTTCACAAGGAATATACACGCCAAGAGCACCATATTTTCCTTCTACTTCACCCACGCGGATAGTGAGCACGTTCATTGACCCTGTAAAGGTCCAGTTGCTTTCTTCTGTAATCGAGATGTTTATATTGTTCCTGTAAAACGAACCTCCTGGCCATTCTAATGCTAAGGAGAAGTTCATATCTCCTCCAACTATATTTTCAGTTATGTTGGTTGGCGCTCCGGCAAGATTTAAGTGTAAGCTTTCATGTTCGAGAGCCTCATACCCCTCAATTGTTCTTGGGTAAAGTATAAGGTATGTCTTGTCTGGCGTAAGGAAATTTCCTGTGAAGTTATAAGGGATAATATCAAAGTCCCAGCCTTCGTTTATGAAGCTTGCATTTGAAGCGCGAAAAATGGACGCATTTTTACTTTCTGTATAGTGCACATAGTTATTGACATCAGACGCAGTATCAAAAGATGAGGCATTGTATCGTACTATAATCCTGCTGGAATTTCCCACAGCCTTATATTCCCCAGAAATTCCCATTAAGTCTGCTATATCGGATTCTATATCATCAAAGCTCATAGCAAGCTTTTGGGGGGAGATATCAAGTGTTTCAACCCTTGTTGCAAAAAATGATGCAAGAAGCAATACTGCCGCCATTAGAAAGGCTATTGAAATCGTGAAGATATATCCCCGTCTTTTCATATTGAAATCCCCTCAGACTCCCGAAGGTAGTCTTTATACCATAATTTAATAAGTGCCGGATAGATGTCACCTTCATTTACAACGGTTCTTGACGCTGTGACTATTTCAGGAAGCTTGCCGTATTGCCGGTTTAACCTACAGCCTGTTGATTTTCCAATCTGGCTTTCATTGTAATTGTCCGCATGGTAAAATATCGAGCCGTTTTCTAAATATAATTCAGCCTCTATGCATATATGTTCTGGCACAAGCTGCAGCATATCCTTAAACTCACTTGAATTGAATTCTGTTATTTGTGCGAGTGTCCCGCTTTTATCAGACGCCGCAAGAAGGCTGTAACCATATTGTAAGAGTATGTCCTGCTTTTCCATTTCTCTTTGCCCAAGAAGGTCTACTGCGGCAGCTATTAGTATTGCTGAAAGAGTCGCTGCGATTATCGCATCAAGTGTTATTATTGCAATTGCCATCTATTCTACTAAATTTGTAATTAATCATAAGATTTTAATGCCAATATGAATCTTACTACTTCTCCATCATATATCCCAAGCCTTTCAAGTACTGCAGGACCGCTGTTTGGAACGCCGTAACTGAACTTGACATTCTCTTCCTCATCCATTATGCCAAGCCAAAAGTCTTCTCTGGCAAGACCCAGTATCTCCCTTGTAGTATTGTAATCAAGTGATTCTAGAGCGTCAAGCTTGTCCTCTGAAAATTCATACGCACTTGTAACAAGACCTATTGCTTGAGGCGGGTTTGCGCTAAAATTGGATTCGTCTTCCCAATTGGTGGGGAACCCAGGCGTCATTGAAAGAGTGTTTATTGCGGCAAGAGACCTGTGCTTTAAATCAAGTGTTTCCTCAAAGCTCCAAATAGTCTCCCCTGAGAGGTTCCAAACCCAGATTACAAGAAGCAGCGCACTCATAAATATAAAGGCTCCTGCAATGAAATCAAGCATTTCAATCTGCCCTTTCCTTCTTCCAAAGAGTCGCATCATAATGTTTTAGTAAATGATAAAAGCCCATTAGTGTTCTTTATTAAATATTCTCCCGGCTCAAGATGAATGGGTGTGGGCATTTCCCACGCATCTGTTGCAAATCTTGCATAGGCGTTTGCAGAGTCGTTTCCCGACCTGATAAGTGCGCTATTTCCGATTATTGTAAGATTGTATTCAATACCCGTTAGACTTCTTGCAGGCAGATTAAGCGGAACATTCGCGCCATCACCCATCACACTTACCCCAGCAATTTTATCCTCAAGCATATCTGCTATATCATCAAGACTAAGTTTATCCATAATTTCAAATGCGACGTCTTGCTCCTCAATAAATTGACTGAAAAGAATGACTGCAAGGAGACCTAAGAATATGATTGTTATTATCATATCAACAGTGAGTTGCCCTTTTTTGCCCCTTGATATACCAAGCTTGTTATACGAGCTCAATTTGAACAAAATCCCCCATATTTGTCAGCCTTACCTGCGGACTGCCGCGCGTTGCATTTATCGAGCCTTTAAGGAGTGGGGCTGTTGCAATCCAATTATCATAAATCTCACCACCAACTTCTCTAATAATCGTTATTGTGTGATTACTTCGAAACATAGTATAATCGCTCGCATCCCCAATAACGACTTCCTTTACGTCTCCTGTAAGTGCGAGATTTATTTCACTTGCAGCCCCAACAGATTGCGAATACACAAAATCAGCGGCGTTTGCAAGCTTACCAAGACTTATTTTGACCTTGCTTTCTGAAACTGTATCTTCAGCCCAAGAGAGTCTGTCCTCGCCCATAATAAAGACTGCTGTGAGTACTACAAGCCCTACTGAAAGCATAATAAGAAGTTCTATTGCCGCCTGGCCGTTTTTATTATAAATCACCTTTTTAACCCCTGTGCCTGAAATATACGCCTAACTAAATGAGAACGTCCTAAAAAATGGAGAAGCCAAAACGCATAAAGAGTGGTATTCCTGGAGTAGATTCTATGCTCGCAGGAGGTTTTATCGAAGGCAGCGTTACGCTTCTTTGTGGAGGTTATGGGACCGGCAAATCTACTTTTGCAATGCAGTTTTTAGCAGAGGGCGCAAAAGACGGAGAGCCAGGTCTTTATATCACATTTGACCAGGACCCTCAGGAAATAATAAAGGAGGGCGATATATATGGGTGGAATTTCTCAGGGCTTGTCGAAAAAAAGATCCTAAAAGTAATCAGGGTTCCTGCAATAGAAATGATAAATACAGTAGAAGCTGGATTTGGAGAAATCGGGACTATTGTTAAATCTATGAATATAAAACGCGTAATTGTTGATTCAATAATAAGTTTTGACCTTGTGGGTAAAGATGCGTTTGAAAAACGCCACCATATTTTAGAGCTTGTCTCATGGATAAAAAAACAGGGCGCAACAGCACTCTTTACAATGGAAGTTGATGCGCAAAAAGATGAACTTGGCGAGCATCTTGGCATGGGCGAATCCGCGGCAGACGGAATAATCTATCTTTATCACCCGAAGAAAGGCGACAAACGTACAAGGCAAATCGAAGTCCTAAAAATGCGTGAGACTTGCCATGACGATAAAATTCATGCGTTTTCAATAAGCGCAAAGGGAATAAGCATAAAGACAAAATAAACTATTAAGATCCTTTTAAGTTTTATCTCTAGTTCTTTTTTGCCTTTTTCTTAGATTTCTTACCCTTTTTTTTATTCTTTAGAGCGTCTTCTTCCTTTGCAATAACAAGGCGGGTTTTAATGACTGTATCTGGGTTTAGCGCTATAGAGTCAATACCACATTGTACCAGGAACTTTGCAAAGTCCGGGAAGTCTGATGGTGCCTGTCCGCAGATGCCTATCTTGCGCTTGTTTTTCTTTGCGACTTTTATGACCTCTGCCACAAGTGTTTTTACAGCCTGGTTGCGTTCATCATAGATGTGATGCACAAGCTCTGAATCGCGGTCAAGCCCTAGGGTTAGTTGCGTCAGGTCGTTTGAGCCTATTGAAAAGCCGTCAAAGACCTTGCAAAACTCCTCGGCCAGAATAACATTTGAGGGAATCTCGCACATGACATATACCTCAAGACCGTCTTTTCCTTTGGTGAGTCCGTACTTTTTCATAGTCGCAACGACCTTTTTGCCCTCTTCAACCGTCCTGCAAAATGGTACCATGACCTTAAGGTTTGTGAGGCCATATTCTTCGCGCACCTTTTTTATCGCAACACACTCAAGTGCAAAAGCGGGCTCATACAACGGCGAATAGTATCTTGAAGCGCCACGCCATCCTATCATGGGGTTATCTTCCTTTGGCTCGAATATGCTCCCTCCAACAAGATTTGCGTACTCGTTGCTCTTAAAGTCGCTAAATCGCAAAATGACATCCTTTGGATAGAACGCCCCTGCAATCATGCCAACGCCCTGGGCTAATTTGTCAACAAAGAATTCTGCCTTGTCGTCATAACCCAAGGTCAGGGCATCTATGCCTTTAATCAGGGCGGCATTAGCACGGTTCGCCTTTAGCTTCTTGTAGTTAAGAAGGGCGAGTGGATGCACTTTGATGTCGCTTGTTATTATGAATTCCTCACGTGCAAGGCCAACACCGTCACTCGGCAAAAACGAGGTTTCAAAAGCCTGCTCAGGGTTTCCAAGAATCTGCATTATTTTTGTCTTTGTTGCAGGAATCTTCTTTAAGTTTATCTTTTTTATTTTGTAGTCGACAAGCCCTTCATAAACAAAACCCTCTTCACCTTCGGCACAAGACACTGTTATTTCCTGCCTTTCTTTTAAGGTGTCGGTAGCACTTATTGTCCCAACAACACAAGGTATTCCAAGTTCGCGCGATACAATGGCCGCGTGGCAAGTTCGCCCCCCCCTGTTTGTGACAATCGCCGAAGCAATCTTCATTATTGGTTCCCAGTCAGGGTCTGTCATATCTGTTACAAGAACGCTTCCCGGTTTAAACTGGTCCATCTCATGCGAGCTTTTAATGACATTTACTTTTCCAGCACCTATCTTTGCTCCCACGCTTTGTCCTTGGATAAGGATGCGCCCACGCTTTCCGATAGAATATTCGTCATACACTGAAACGTCTTTTTGGCTTTGGACGGTTTCTGGCCTGGCCTGAACAATAAAGAGTTTCCCACTTATCCCGTCTTTTGCCCATTCCATGTCCATGGGTTTTTTGTAGTGGTCTTCAATGATGCAGGCCCATTTGGCAAGCCTTAAGACTTCATCATCGCTTATTGCGAATTTGCGTTGTTCTACCGATGGCACAGGGATATTTTTTATTGGGTTTTTAGACCCCCCTTCAGAATACACCATACGCATTTCTTTGGAGCCGACCTTCTTTGATATGATTGGTTTAAATCCTTGTTTTAATGTGGGCTTAAAGACATAAAATTCATCTGGATTTACTGCTCCCTGAACTACATTTTCCCCAAGGCCGTAAGCCGCGGCGACAAGAACGGCGTTGCGGAAACCTGACTCAGTATCTATCGAGAACATAACGCCGGATGCAGCTTTATCCGACCTGACCATTTTTTGCACACCGATTGAAAGTGCGACTGCGAAATGGTCAAAATTCTTGTCCTGACGATATGAGATGGCGCGGTCTGTAAAAAGTGATGCAAAGCATTTCTTGCATGCGTCAATAAGAGCATATTCTCCCCTTATATTAAGATAAGTTTCCTGTTGTCCTGCAAATGATGCGTCAGGCAAGTCCTCGGCGGTCGCCGAAGAACGAACTGCAACATCTGTGTTTTCTCCGTATTCTTTGCACAGTTTTTTATATGCCTCAAAAATAGCAGTCTTTAAGTCTTCCGGGAACTCGGCTTCGACGATTGCCTTTCTGACTTTATGCCCCCTTTCACGAAGGTTTGAGATATTGCCAGTATCAAGATCACTTAGGATTTTTTTAATTTCATCGCCAATCCCAGCTTCCTTTATGAGATATCTGTAAGCCTGAGCGGTTATTGCAAAGCCGTTTGGTATGTTTACGCCCTTTCCTGTGAGTTTACGATACATCTCACCGAGGCTTGCGTTCTTGCCGCCGACTTTTGGCACGTCTTTAATCCCGATTTCTGCGAACCAATCTATGTAATCTGCTTTAGGCATTTTAATGTAGTGTAAAATAGGATTTATTCTATTCCAAATATTGCTTAAAACTTACTGGTCTCCCTTTAAAAACGTTCTAAAATGAAGCAAAATTCATAAGCCTATGTCTGATTTGAGTTGGCAGAATTGGCAAATCCCTCTTGAGCTCGGTTCGCCACAGGTCTCACATTTTTCAAGAGTAACTTTATTTTCTACAAGACTTTCTTTTAAGAATTTTGAAAGCCCGTCTATTGAAGAGAGCGTCTGGTACCTAGTTCCTGGATAATCACTTTCAAATGACTTTAAGAATTCTCCCAAACGAGTCCTTATCGAGTCGCGTGCATAAGGGCATTTACCATAGGCCGTCGGGATTTCCAGAAGTTTTGTATATAATTCTATTTCATCCTCAGGAGTATCCCTTAAAGGTTTTATCCTTGGGACAAAACCCGCGTCAGAAATAGCACCCACTAGAGCACCAGACCTGCCGATTTTAAGGGCATCCCCCCTTAAAAAGTTCATAAGGCCCGTCTGGCATTCATCATCAAGATTATGTCCTGTAACGATTTTTGTAGCTCCTAGTTCACGCGCTTTGAGGTTTAAAAGATGCCGCCTGAAAACTCCGCAATAACTACAGGGAGGCATTGTGAGTTCTTTTTCCTTAGTCTTATCAATTATTTCAGGAATTGTGAGGCCAAATTCACTTTTGAACTCTATCACATGAAGAGGCACTCCAAGTCGTTTACAATATTCTTCAGCAGTTTTAAGTAGCGAGTCACGATATCCGGGATAGCCTTCGTTTACGATTATTGCAAAAAGTTCAGATTTTGGGGCCTTCTTTGATAGCCCGGCAAGTATGCTCAGTACTGCCATTGAGTCTTTGCCGCCTGAAAGTGCAATAGCTGTTTTATCACAAGGGTCAAGCAGGTCATGCCTCCTTATTGTACGCCTTACTCTTTTTTCAAAGAATTTGATAAAACAAGTGCCGCAAAGCTTTTCTGAAACATAGGGGAGTTCTATTATCGCCTCATTTTTACACCTGGAACAGCCCCCAAGCTTTTTTTGAGTTTCCATAAGTCAAGCTCATTCGTCAATAAAGTGCTTCATGGTCTTTCCGCCGCTTTTTGTGCTTGTCTGTTCGCGGAAGATATAACTGCCTTTGTCTAATTTTCCAACAACCCTGCGGAATGTCGAGTCCGGCGTTTCAAAGCCCTTCCCTGAAAGCTCGCGCGAAAGCTCTCCGGATTCGATTCCAGGCTTTTCCTTTATTATTTCGATTATGGATTGTTCCCGTTCATCAAGCTCAGTTGATTTTTCATCTATTATGCTTGCCTTGCATGCCATGACGTGATTTACTTTAATCACGCGCGATGCTTCCCTTTCAGCTTCTCTTGCAGATTCGCGCATGAGTATGAGGCCGGTTCTGATATCCCCCCTTGATGCGGTTTTGTCTACGACAAGCTCAAAAGCTTCACTTGTCCAGCAGCCAGGCATAAATGCAAGTTTTCGCCTTTGGTCAAGAATGCCTTCAATTTCCCATTTTTTGTAGGGTGGGAATGCAAGTTCTTCAGGTGTTAAGCGAGAAGAAATCCTTCTGTCTATCTTTGAGAGAAAGTCTTTCTCATTTGTAATCATGATGAGGGTAAAACTCTTTAAGTTCTCTGCAAGCTGATAGAGGAAGTCATACTCCTTTGCCTGGTCTATTTCGTCAAGTGCTATTGCAATTCCCTTAAAGCGTGAAATAGCCTTATAAATGTGTTCCCAAAGGTCTTCGTTGCTCTTAAACTGGGTGCCTATGACGCCGACTTGTCTTGCAATATCAGAAAGAATATTATTTGTCGTCTGCTTCTTCCAGCAGTTCACAAAAACCGGCCTGACCTCACTAGTCGCTTCTTCAAGTTGCGAGAAGACGTATTTTACTGATGTTGTTTTTCCAATACCTGGGGCACCTGAAACAAGAAGGGCTTTTCCGCGTTCCCCACGGGCAAGCGGTTTTATGCATTCTGCAATATATGAAGTTTGGTTCTCACGGTAAGGCACTTCTGGAGGGAGAAAATCAAAATCAAGGATTTCCCAGTCGGAGAAGAGCGATTCATTTTCCTGAAGCATGTTGTCAAAAAGTGCCATCGTTTTAATCCCTTATTTTAGCATGCAGGCAGATAAATGATTTTACGCAAAATCTGAAAGTGAGAATTGCTTGACCCTGTCGTTTTCAAAGACGGATTTTATTTCCCCGCCCAAAAGTTCTATTCTCTGCCGTATGTACTCGCTTTCAACATATTCGTCTACTATTTTTTTTGTCAAGGGCACATATTTTGTGACAGTCCCTTCAGAAACCGTAAGAAGTAATTTGCCCCCACATTTATCGCATTTTCCAAGAAGCGGAACGCGTCTGTACTTGGCGTTGCATTTAACGCATCTGATCTTTTGTCTTGCAAAAGCGCGCAGGTTACCGTAAGTATCTCTTATCAAGTGTGACTCGATTATCCTTTTTGCAACGTCTGATTCATCTGCCGCGCGGATTCTTTTACAAAGCTTAAGTTCGATATCTGTCTTTTCACTCATCTCGCCAAGAGTCACATAACGTGATTTTGTAGGTACGCCTGCCCATGATGAGAAGTGGGTAAGACCTAAATGATAAACTGAAGGGTCTTCAAGGTGGCCTTCAACTGTGTCAATCATTTTTGCAACATCTTTTGCCGCCGCCATTTCAAGAGTCTTTTGGTAGAATTCAAGAGGATACCTATAAACCCTTTCCATGTTATGGGCTTCGTCATCGACTTCTTTTGGATCAAGAACCGTGTTTATGACAAGGGGCGCGTCCATTCTTCCACCTCTTGAACTTGGCAGATAAGAAAAGGAAAAATTAAGGAGGGCGTCCATAAGTATCATTATCGCGTCTTCATCCCCATCACAATTCCTTCGTTTTGCACAGTGCCAGAACGGATGGGCAAGAATCGCCTTCATTTCACAATGCCCGATTATCCTACCGATTGTTGCGGCTGAAGTGTGTGGGGCAAGACCTGCAACAAGCTGTCCCACAATATCATCCGGTGACTTTATGTTGTAGAAGGCGTCCATACCATACAAATGCTTAAGTTCGTCATCAACAAAGTTGCAAATCCCTGTTAAGTAGCCCAAAGAATGTGTTGGAACAATGATGTCCTGAACGAATATCTCAAGTATCTGTTCGCCGTTGACAAGAGGCTCTCCGTAAATATCTGTTCCATAACCCAGGGATTTTACACGCTCTACACTAGTGTTGATATCAATTGGCCTAAAATGTGTTGTTGGGACATCAGTTGCATCATAACGAATTGTTCCATCTTTAAAGACGTAAACGCCGTTATTTACCCTGAGTATGCCTTTAAGGAGGGGTTCAGGAATCTTATCAGCAGACATCATTCCCTTTACGGCTTTAAGTATGGTGTTTGACCTTTGATGGACTATCGAGTTTGCTTTTTCATAAAGCGCACGTACTGCCACATCTTGCTCACGGTATCCATCCGCACGTTTCTTGCATTTCGGGCAAAGCTTATCTTTTCCTTTATACCCGCAAGTGTTGCAATGATACTGTACTTCTGTCCTAGTGTCGCATTCAGGGCATTTTGTGAGGTATGTCTGTTTCCCGCAATTCGGACATTTCATATCTGCGACTTCACAGGATATAACCGCGCTTTCTGTGTTTGAAACGACTTTGTTTAAGCTTCTGATATTGGTGCCATAGTCTTTGATAGGGAAGAGTACGTGTGGCGCTGGTGTCATCATACGCTCCTTTGCCTTTTCGGGCCGCCCCATCCTTGCTCCGATATAACAACCAGTTTTTTTCATAACCTTTATTGGTGAAAGGACGTTTATTGCAAAAAGCCCATCTTCTTCGTCAGCCAGACCTTCTACTTTCTCCTTAGCCGAGTCAAAGTTAAGGGATTTAAGCTCGTCAGGGCTTATTATTCCAAGTGATAGAAGAAGTCCAGTACCATAATCCTTAATCTTAAGTGTTTTCCCATCTTTACTTACAGTATGTGGAATTAGCAGTAATTCAAGAGCGCGCTTTGCTTCCCTGTGCCGGGCATCAAGGGTGATTTCAAGCATGTCTGATTCAGAGTCATAATTTAGAATGGATGATTCCAGCCAGGAAATAAGGAGTTTTACTTCCCTTACAGAAATGTCATGCCAAGAGTATGTATATTTTGGATGTAATGGAATATCAAGTTCGCGCGAGATTTCAATTGCCTTTTTGGCTGGAATATCCTGCATGACTCGTCCAGCCCTTATGTCAGGAAAGTCAAATTCCGTGCCACCTGCAGTTTTGTACTCTTCTTCCCACCATTCTTCAACATAGCCTGAGGGTGCAAGCGTTTCATTGTAGTTTAAAAAATCCCCGAAAGGTATAAGCATGTCACCAAGCGAGAGGATTTCAACAGTAGTTTCCCTTAGCTTTTTTGCCTCCTCGACCGTTTCAACCTTTATCACACTTCCAAATTTGTCTTTTATCACAGGCGGCTCTATCTCAGAACAAGGAGTTGCAACAGTTCCTTTTCCAGGGCGTTCAATCCTAAGCTGGGTTCCTAGAACTGGAAACTCATCAAGTACTTCCATACATGCGGGGTGTATGGCTTTTGAAGCGACACCACAGGTATTGCTCCGTCCATACCTTAAGCGCCAGCCACCCGGGCGCATGGGGTATGCAAATATAGGCCTTCCCGCAACGATATCATCAAGAAACTTTGGATTCGGCTCTATTGTCTTTTTGCCTGTCTTTTGTTTTGAGCCGTCCTGCACACCAGCCTTTTTTATATCAGAAAGAAACGACCAGTCAACACCCATTTTTTCCGCAGTTTTCAGGACCTTTTTTGCTTTTTGGGCAATACCCTCCCCGATTACCAGACATAAGCCTCCCCTAATACGGTTTGTTTTAACACGGGGCAAATTCTTATGGACATCAACCTCAATTTTTTCTGTGGGGTCTCCATTTATGCAGACTGGGACGTTTCTTACAATCATCTCTATCTGGGCGTCAGTCGGGAAGTACTGGAGCCTTACAATACGCTTATGATAGATGTGGATTTCCTCTTTATATCTTTCAATCTCGTCCTCAGTAGGTCTGTAGTCTGATATACCCACCCTTTTCCTAATATAATCACCGTATAATACAGAAAGGGCTGCAGCAGTACCTCCTGCCGCTCTTATTGGTCCGGCGTAGTAGACACCAAGATATTGCGACCCATCGGGGTTCTCCTCAATCTTTACTTGTGATATACCTTCAAGCGGAGCCGAGACTACACCTTCAGTCTGAATAGCCATTGCCGTCCGGAGGGCCTGCTCGACTCTTTGCTCCTTTGTTAAATCAAGGCTTTTTTCGTTTAATATCCAGTCTATCGTACTCTGGATTATTTTTTCACGGGGGATTTTTTGGTCCTGGGCATCCTTAATCAGCTTGGCAACGCCTATTGGTCCGACAAGACCTTCAACGCGCTCAGCCATGTTCTTTGTCGCCTTTGGCTCGACTTTGGTTGAAGGGTCAAATCCTTTTTTACGGGCCTGCCCAGCTATTTTATACTGAGTTCCTACCTTTTCCTCAAGCTCCGCAAAGTAAGTTTTTACATCCACAGTTCCCACAAAAATGATTGTTAGTATTTTAGTAATGAGTGTTGTCCGACTTTTCAAATGCTTTGAAAATCAGTAGCTACCCGTCTCATCACAGAAAAAATCTCAGTGACTGGGTAATAATGCTTTCATCACGTAGAGATATTTTGTATGGCAAGCCTAAAAAGCAAAAAGATCAAGTATTTCTAAGAAAGCAAGACTCGCATATGCGAGTGTTAAAAGCTTTGGCCTTAATACTCAGATGTTTCCTTAAGCTCGCCTGTTTCTTCTTGTCCAGATTCTTTAGCTTCTTCAGCTGCGGCAAAAGAGACTAGGGGGATGGCGATAATGACTACGGAGATCCAAAAGAGGTTGTTTTGTTTCATCAGGAATTTAATTTTTTAGTGGGGGTAAGATTTCTAAGTTAGGCGATCTTTTATTTAATTCTTCAATTTGATGCTCTCTAGATTTATTGGGCCAGATGTATAACTTCTTCAGTTTTTTAAGCTTCTTTAGAGGGGAAATATCCAATCCACTTTCCCAACAATCAAAAAGTATGATATCTTCAAGATTCTCTAAACTAGATAAAGGAGATAGATCAGAAACTTTTGTTTCAGAGAGATCAAGATATTTTAGGTTTTTTAATCTTGAGAGAGGTCTTAAATCTTTGATTGCTGTTCCTTCTAGATTTAGAATTTCTAGGGAGGGTAAAGAAGAAAGTGGGGAAAAGTCGCTTATCTCAGTATACCGAATGATTAATTCCTTTAATTTTTTCAATTTTTGTAAAGGCTCTAAATTTGATATGTGGTTAAACTCGATATCAAGGGATTCTAACTCCCTAATGTTTGATATCCCAACCAATGCATAATCTCCTTCAGTTGATATTTTTTCTCGCATTTTTTTCCAACTATCTACGGTCAACGAAATGAATCCAGATTCATTTTTACATAAATGATACTCGTTACTTTCAATATTCTCTTCTTTCATTTTGTAATAATTATGCGTATTGGGTAGTTGGGTCATACTGAGGGTTCATACGTGCCCTAATCTCCGTCTGAGTATCCAATCCTTTCTTTTAGTGCGCGCGCGCGGTCACGAAGCTCTATTGCCCGCTCAAATTCAAGATTTTCTGCTGCAGTCTGCATTTGCATCTCAAGTTCGATTATAGTATTTGCGGCCTCAGCCTTAGGTATATGTTTGATATCTTTTATCTCCACCACTTTTTCCTTAACTGGTTTTACTATTGTTGTGGGCGTGATGCCGTGTTCCTTGTTGAACTTTTTCTGAAGTCTCCTGCGCCGTTTTGTCTCAAGGAGGGCAGCCTTCATAGAATCTGTGTACCTGTCAGCATACAGGACGACTTTTGAATTGGCGTTTCGTGCTGCCCGCCCGATTATCTGTATAAGGCTTTTTTCATCGCGCAGGAAACCTTCTTTATCCGCATCAAGAATCCCGATGAAGCCAACCTCAGGAATATCAAGGCCCTCCCTTAGAAGATTTATCCCGACAAGAACGTCAAAGCGCCCAAGGCGAAGTTCCCTTATTATCTCGCTGCGCTCCAGTGTTTCGATTTCAGAGTGAAGATATCTTGTTTTGATTCCTTTTTCAGCCAAGTACTCGCTTAATTCTTCGGCCAGACGTTTTGTAATAGTTGTAACAAGCGCTCTATCTCCCCGCTTAATCACAGAATCAAGCTCGCACTTAAGGTCAGCCATCCTTTTTTCTGCCGGGCGCACCACAACAACAGGATCAAGAAGGCCTGTCGGACGGATTATTTGTTCGACAATATTTTTACTAATTTCACGCTCGTATTTCCCAGGAGTCGCCGAAACAAAGATTGTTGTTGTGTTCTTTGCATATTTTTCAAACTCCTCAAACTTTAAAGGACGATTAGCAAGAGCAGAGGGCAAACGGAAACCATAGTCCACAAGAGTGCTTTTTCGACTGCGGTCGCCTTTATACATGCCATGGATTTGCGGGATTGTCTGGTGGCTTTCATCAACCACGAGAAGAAAATCCTTAGGGAAGTAGTCAAGAAGGCAGTATGGTTTTTGACTGGGGTTTCGCCCTTCAAGATGCATAGAATAGTTTTCTATGCCCTTGCAAAATCCAATCTCCTCAATCATCTCAAGGTCAAATTCTGTTCTTTGTTTTAGTCTGTGTGCTTCAAGAGGGGAAAGCTCGGGAAGCCTTTGTTCAAGTTCCTTTCTGATTGCCGACATTGAGCGCTTTAGCTTTTCCTCAGGCACGACAAAGTGCTTTGCGGCAAACACATGAAAGTACTTAAATTCCTCTATAACATCCCCAGTTATCTTATCAAGCTCTGCGATGCGTTCTATCTCATCCCCAAAAAGCTCTATTCTAATCGGGTTTTGGGAGTAGCCTGGGATGAATTCTATCGTGTCGCCTTTAGCTCTGAATCTTCCAGGTGCAAGATCCATCTCGTTTCGTTCATACTGGACTGAAACCAATTTTTCAATCAAGTTTCGCCTTCCAATCGCGTTGCCGACTTCAAGGTCAAAACTCATGCCAAGATAATCTTTTGGATCCCCCACGCTGTATATGGCAGAGACTGAGGCTACAACAATTGTATCTTTTCTTGAAAGAAGAGAAGCAGTTGCAGCGTGGCGCATCATCTCAAGACGGGGATTGACAGAAGAATCCTTTTCTATATACTGGTCTCGTGCAGGAACATAGGACTCCGGCTGGTAATAGTCATAATATGAGACAAAGAACTCAACACGGTTATTTGGGAAAAGCTCCTTTAATTCTGAATAGAGTTGTGCGGCCAAGGTCTTATTGTGCGCAAGGACAAGAGTCGTTTTGTTCGTTTTTGCAATGACATTGGCAATAGTAAAAGTCTTTCCAGAACCTGTCACGCCAAGAAGTGTCTGAAAATTGTCCTTTTCGTTTATGCCCTTAACAAGAGCTTTTATTGCTTCAGGCTGGCTCCCCTTAGGCTTATAATCTGTTACCAGTTCAAATTTTGATTCAATCATAGTTCTAAAAACTCTTCTTTCATCTGCATATCGCGCCGTTTTTTCTGGTAGTTTATCGCAAATCTGTGCGCTTCATCCCTTATGCTTTGCAAGAGGTGTAGTGCCTTGCTTTTCATGGGAAGGATTATGGGCTCTTTTTGTCCCCTGATAAATATTTCTTCCTCACGTTTTGCAATACTTGCCAAAGGTATATCCAGGCTAAGTTCTTTGAGTGCAGAGTCTGCCGAGGATAGTTGTCCCTTTCCGCCGTCAATAAGTATCAAATCAGGCATATTGGAGTTTTCTTTTAAGAGGCGAGAGTAACGCCTACTAACGACTTCAGAAATGGATTTAAAGTCATCAACACCCTTTGTTTCCCGTATCTTAAAGCGCCTGTAAGCTGTCTTATTGGGCTTGCCCTTGAGAAAAGAGACCATTGAAGCAACAGTTTCAGTCCCGCCCAAATGCGAGATGTCAAAGCATTCTATAACCTCAGGCACAGTCTTTAAACCAATTGCATCCTTTAATTCTGCGATGCTTGATTCACCTGAAAAAAAGCTTGCCTCAAGATTAGCCCTTGCTAAGTCAAGAAGCTTTTTCTTTACTCCAGTTTTTGGTACGGTAATCCTGACTTTAGAACCTTTAAGTCCCTTAAGTACAGTTTCCAAGTCTGTCTCTGGGGATTTTTGTAATATAAGTTCTTTTGGCATGTCTTTTGCATCAGAATAAAATTGGAATAAGAACGAATCGAAAAAATCCCCGATTGCAGGAAATACAAATTCCTGCTTTGCTTCAAGGATGCCCTTTCTTACATTAAACAAAAGTAAGTAACAAAGACCCTCGCGCAGTTCCCAGAATATCACGTCTTCATTATGTTTTCCCCGGCGCTCCATCTTCTGCCGCTCTGAAAGGGACTTTATTGCGGATATGCGCTCCCTTAAGAGTATCGCGCGCTCAAAATCCTTGTTCTCTGAAGCCTGCATCATTTCAACACTGAGCTGTTCGCTTAGTTCCTCACTCTTTCCGAGGAGCACGGCTTCGGCCTGCCTTACAGCTGTGATATAATCTCCCTGTTTTATATTGCCCACACAAGGCGCAGAACATAAACCCATGTCCTTTTTCAGGCACGGTTTTTTTGGCATGCGCGAGCATGTCCTTATGCCAAATGCTTTTCTTAGGGCATGAAGTGCAAAGTCGCGCGCGGCGGCATTTGTAAAAGGTCCAAAGAGCCCTTCCCCTTTTTTGCTAGTAGGTTTTCCCCTAGCAATAACGAGTCTTGGGAATTCCTCATTAGTTATTTTGATATACGCAAATCCTTTTGCATCCTTTAAGTCTATATTGTATTTTGGCTGATGTTTTTTGACAAGATTCGATTCGAGTATCAAGGCTTCAGCTTCAGTATCGGTTATTATAAAGTCGACTGATTCAATATGCTTTACGAGCTCCTTAGTCTTAGGGTCATGTGTCCCGGAGAAATAACTCCGTATACGATTATTCAGATTTTTTGCTTTCCCGATATAGATTATCTTTCCCGCCTTATCTCGATATAAGTAACAACCCGGGTCTTTTGGAAGCTTTGGAAGATTCATTTATTTTTTTGTTTTAGTGATTTTCTAAGGAAGTGCCCTGTGTAACTTTTATTGTTTTTTGCAACTTGTTCGGGAGTACCTTGCGCGACTATCTCTCCACCTCCATCACCGCCTTCTGGACCAAGGTCAATGATGTGGTCGGCGCTTTTTATGACGTCAAGATTATGTTCAATCACAACAACGGTGTTTCCTTTGTCTACAAGTCTATTAAGGACTTTTATCAGTTTTTTTGCGTCATGGAAATGAAGGCCTGTTGTCGGTTCGTCAAGTAAGTAGAGCGTGCTTCCAGTGCCTTTCTTTGAGAGTTCGCGAGTAAGTTTTATCCTTTGGGCCTCACCGCCTGAAAGGGTTGTTGAGCTTTGTCCGAGTTTGATGTATTCAAGTCCAACTTTCTTTAGGAGTTCAAGCTTGCGTTTTATCGGAGGATAATTATCAAAAAGTTCAAGGGCTTCCTCAACACTCATGTCAAGGACTTCAGCGATGTTTTTTCCTTTGTATTTGACTTCCAAAGTCTCGTTGTTATATCTTTTGCCCTTGCATTCTTCGCATTCCACATAGACATCAGGAAGGAAGTTCATCTCTATTTTGATTAGACCATCCCCAGAGCATGCTTCGCAGCGCCCGCCCTTAACGTTAAATGAGAAACGTCCAGGTTTATACCCTCGCACTCTTGCCTCTTTTGTTGCCGCAAAGACCTTTCTTATCTCGTCGAATAATTTGGTGTATGTTGCCGGGTTGCTCCTCGGGGTTTTTCCAATCGGGCTTTGGTCTATTACGATTACCTTATCAATTTCGCCTTCTATTTCTAAGCTGTCATGCGCACCTGGTTTTTCCCTGCTTGTATGAAGTTCCCGCATCATCACTCGATAAAGCGTTTCATATACAAAAGATGATTTGCCAGAGCCTGAAACCCCTGTAATAAGAGTTAGCGTTCCTATTGGTATTGTGACATCAATTCCTTTTAGATTGTTTTCACGGCAACCTTTAACTGTTATCTTGCCCTGTCCGCTCCTGCGTTCACTTGGCGTCTTTATTTCAAGTTCTCCGGAGAGGTATTTTCCAGTAAGGGAGTCTGGATGCATCATAATCTGCTCGGGCGTCCCTTTTGCGATAATATCTCCGCCGTGTATGCCTGCCCCAGGACCCATATCAATTACATAATCTGCGCGCCTTATTGTGTCTTCGTCGTGTTCTACAACAACAAGTGTGTTTCCAAGGTCTCTTAAGCGGTGGAGTGTGTCAATAAGCTTTTCATTGTCGCGCTGGTGAAGACCAATTGACGGTTCGTCAAGAACATACAAGACGCCCATGAGGTTTGCACCAATCTGGGTTGCAAGACGTATTCTTTGTGCCTCACCGCCAGATAGAGTTCCTGCCGCGCGCGAAAGATTAAGATACGAAAGACCGACTTCATCAAGAAACATTAGTCTGGCTTTGATTTCCTTTAAGACCTGCTTTGCGATTCCGATGTCCTTTTCAGAAAGCTTTAGTTCTTCAAAGAACTTTATCGAGTCTTTTATCGAAAGGTCTGTTACATCGATTATTGATTTGTCCCCGATTGTTACTCCAAGAACCTTCTCCTTTAGCCTTTTGCCTTTGCATTTTGGGCAGACTGAAGTCCTCATAAATTTCTCGGATTCATGGCGACGGTAGTCAGACTCGGTTTGATTATATAAACGTTCACATTCTGGTATAAGACCTTCCCACTCGGTTGTCCAGACATAATGGTTCTTGCCGTTTTTTGACTTCATGTCAACCGTAAACTCCTTGTTGCTGCCATACATTACGACATCATATTGCTCCGGACTTAAATCTTTTATCGGAGTCAGCGCATCAAAACCAAATTGTTTTGCAAGAGAGCCTAGCCGCGTTCCACGCCAGCCGTCAACTGCGTTTCTGTAAATCTTGATTGCACCTTCTGCGATTGAAAGGTTCTTATCAGGGATTATCAGCTCAGGATCCAATTCCATCTTTATCCCAAGTCCGCGGCACTCTGGGCAGGCGCCAAAGGGACTGTTAAAAGAAAACATTCTGGGCTGAAGCTCTTCAAAGGACATGCCGCAAACAGGACATGCCATCTTTGTTGAATACTTAATCAGGCTTTTTGGGTCGTTTTCTTTATCCACTACAAGCACGAGGCCCTCTTCCCCCAGTTTTGCCGCGCGCTCGACAGCTTCAGAAAGCCGCTCATTATCCATCAGTTCAAGCCTGTCAATAACAACTTCAATGTCATGTTTCTTGTAGCGTTCAAGATTAAGTGTCGCATCTGTACGTATAATCTCTTCATTGACCCGCATTCTGGAAAAGCCGTCATGCTTTAAGTCAAGGGCAAGCCTCTCATAAGTCCCTTTTTTCTGGCGCACAAGAGGGGCAAGAATAATACACCCCTCTGGAAAATCCTTAGCTACTACCTCTGCGATTTTGTGGGGGCTTCTGGCTTCAATCAAAACTCCATGTTCGGGGCAATGCGCCTTACCCACCCTTGCAAAAAGAAGCCTTAAATAATCATAAATCTCAGTTACCGTGCCAACGGTTGACCTCGGGTTTTTAGAAGTCGTTTTTTGCTCAATTGAAATAGCAGGGGAAAGACCCTCAATGGAATCTACATCCGGTTTTTTCATAAGGCCAAGGAACTGACGGGCGTAAGCTGAAAGCGACTCCACATACCTTCTTTGCCCCTCAGCATACAGAGTGTCAAATGCAAGTGTGCTTTTCCCTGAGCCGGAAAGACCTGTTATGACAATTACCTTGTCGCGAGGTAGGGCAACGTCTATGTTCTTTAAATTATGTTCCCGCGCTCCGCGTATAATAATGTCTTTCATTCCCCAAGTAGCAGGCTTAATTTGAGGGGATTAATAAAAAAGGAGATTAGTCTAGTGGGCGATGGTCACTTGCTCTCTGTCCTGACAAAACCTCGGCCGGGTTTATAGACAAAAGAGGTTCCTGCTTTCTTATTGACAACAGTCCTTAGGTGAATTCCAAGATTATCAGCTACTTTTCTTAAGGATTCTTCTCTTTCTAAGTTACTTGCGTTGCCCCCTCTAGCCTCAATCTGTCTGTAATCATCCAAACCGATATCAATATAACTACGAGTTGGGTGTTCAGGCATAACAACTTTTGGCCTAGCATAGGTTTTTCTAAGAAAATAGTAGCCTGCGACTTTTCCGGATTTAGGGTGCGTTTGGGCAATAATCATCGATCGACTACCAAAATCATTCATGAACTCGTTTATGTCTTCTGAGGATGGTAACGTGGGATTTTGTCTTTTAGTACCTAAATCATCCACAATCCTTTCTTTTAGAGGGTGTGTATGTACTGTCGAATACCCTGTCGCATCCCAAATGGATTTTCCTATCCTACGCTGATTGACAAGTTTATCTACTTTTTTTTTATTTACATTAACACCACTACGTCCCCTCTTTGCGCTAACGCCAAAGAGCTCCCCTGAAAATTTTAGGTGAACACTTTCAAGATGTGGATCCTTTACGCTTTCAATACGCTTTGTCGGCGTGCGTTTAACAGGTTTATGGCTTTTTGGAGCAGGGCTCATCTTTATTTCTTGACAAATCCAAGGCCTGGAACATGCTTATAACCTTTTCTTGGTTTTGCTTTAAACTGTAATTTAAGGGAATCAAGTGTGTCCCCAAAAACTTTAAAACGCTCTGCGTCGCCCATTTCCCAGTATCTTTCTAAACGGTTATTGTACTCCTGGGTTGCTGAAGTTACTTTTCGGACCTGAGGATGAGTCTCGTAACCAATGCTCCTTATCATAGATGATTTACTACCCCTACTCATTATAGGAATTCTGGGGCTTTTTTTAGTTTTTCTAAGGAAGTAAAAACCTGCAGCCTCTCCTGTTTCTGGGTGAGTCTGTGCGATTATGCTTGTTCTTTCACCAAAATTCTGGAGAAGATCTCTAAAATCCGAAGAAGACGGGAGATTTGGTGTAAACGTCCGGTCCATATTCTTAAATCCCATAGCACGCACAGAGAGATTCCTATCCAAGTTCATCTCAGGATTTATAATGTGAGTGTGTAATGTGGCATAATTTCGCAAGCCCAATTCTCTTAGTATAGCCTTCTTTTGACCTATGTCTTCTACTACTGTATGCTGTTTGGAATGTTTGTCAATACGGTCTAATCGTCCTCGAGTTTTTAGCCACATATGCTCTACGTTCGGTCTTTGCACAGATTCAATTGTCTTTGTTGGCGAGACTTTAGCTTGCTTAGCTCTGGGTTTTCTTGCCGGCGGGCTCATTTCTAGTGATATATTAACTTATTAAAAGTTAAAAATATCACTTGCGTTTTTGTAGGAAATTGCCTCGATAAAATCTGTGTCAACCGCCTCTTTTAGCTCTGAGATTGCGTCCCTTAGGACAAAAAGGTTCTGGCAGCTAAATGCGAGGTCTGTATTTAGCAAGACTCGGGTGTCCGATTCTTGAATCAACGAATAGTTTTCCTTAAGTAAGTCTAACACTTCCTTAGAACTTAATTTCCCTTCATTTACGCTTACTCCCACATTAAATCCATTCTTGATTGCAAGTTCTATTGTACTTGAATCCATGTGGTCGGCAATTATCATTTCCGGAGTGATATCTGAGGAAGAAATGGCATCAATTTCTTTCTTGAAGACTTCAAGTTTGTTCTTGCGGGGCGTGTGCATTACAACAGGCTTTTTTTCTTTTGTGGCGATATCAAGCTGCTCGGCAAGTATCGCAACTTCTTCTCCACTTCCAGTTTCAAGACCAACTTCTCCAAGTGCCACACATTTTTCTTGTCTAAGGAACTCCGGAAGCTTTCCAAGTACTTCTTCAGTGCCCCATTTGGGAATTGAGCGCGGGTGGATTCCTAAAGCGCAGCGCACTTGTAATCCCGAGAAATCATCACAGTAGCGTCTAAGGAGAAGCTCAAAATGGTCGATAAGTGTTGCTGGACCACTTGGAGAAAAAGGAAAATACGCACAAGTCACAGCACCTTTGTATCCTGCTTTACCAAGTGCAGAAAGTTCAGACTTACTCCTAAAGTTCAGGTGACAGTGTGAATCTATCATTAGACTTAAAGACCTTTTTTGGCCATGAACGTTGCGAGGTCAACGAGTCTTGTCGAGTAGCCCATCTCGTTGTCATACCATGCAAATACCTTTGCAAGGTCTCCACCAGTAACGCTAGTTAGCTGTGAATCGATTATCGCAGAGTATGGCGTTGAAACGTAATCCACTGAAACTAGTGGCTCCTTCGAATAAGCGATTATCCCTGCAAGTTTCCCTTCAGAGACTCTCTTAAATGTCGCATTGATCTCTTCAGCCGTTGTTTCCTTAGTTAATTTTGCGGCCAAGTCAACAATAGATACATCCGGCGTTGGAACGCGTATTGCAACCCCGTCAAGTTTACCTTTAAGTTCCGGGATGACTAGGCATGTTGCTTTAGCCGCCCCAGTTGACGTCGGAATCATTGACATTGCCGCGGAGCGCGCTCGTCTAAGGTCCTTTTTGTGCGAGCCATCAAGAAGTCTCTGGTCGCCAGTATAGGAATGTATCGTTGTTGCAAAGCCCTTTTCAATTCCAAAAGCGTCGTTTAAGACTTTTGCAACAGGAGCAAGGCAGTTTGTCGTGCATGATGCGTTTGAAACAATATTTTGCTCAGGCGTGTAAGTATCCTCATTGACTCCAAGGACAATAGTATTATCAAGTTCCTTCCCAGGCGCCGAAATTATCACCTTTTTTGCCCCCCCCTCAAGGTGGCCACGTGTCGTCGGACCAGTTTTAAATTTGCCAGTGGATTCAATAACAACATCAACCTTGTTTTCACCCCAGGGTATATTTGAAAGCTCTCCAGCCTCTCCATTAAGAATGACTTTTTTGCCGCCGACATAAAAGCAGCCATCTCCAGCCTTTACCTCGTCAGGAAGAATTCCGTGCACAGAATCATATTTTAGAAGGTATGCCATTTGCTCTGGGTCTGCAGTCCTAGTGTTAACCATCACAACTTCTACATCTTTACGCCCAAGGGCCGCGCGCATAGCAAGTCTCCCCGTCCTTCCAAAGCCGTTTATACCGATTCGTACAACCATTTTACAAGTAAAAGCCACAAGTGCTTATTTTCAACTAAATAATCACGACGACCAATAAAAAGCCGTCATGAGAAGCTTACTAAGATATAGTTATACTTTGATAGTATGAATTAGCCAAGACCCCCCATACTTCCCCTAATATAAAACAGATCGTTTATGCTACAAAAAACTCTTGCAGTATCAACAATCGGGTATGCGAGTATATCCTCTTATCTCCCTTTAGGACAAGGCTATCCCATCCTTAAAATAAAAAAGTTCTGATATGAAACATTTTAATACTTTAGGGTGTTATATTCCGTAGTATGGGGGAAGCCCAAATCATATCTGGAACTCGGCAGAAAAAAGCCTATTTAGTATTATCGTTATTAGCATTCCTAATTGTAGTCCTAACCGTGTTTTCTTTATCAGGTGCCGCCGTGGGTGACGACGAGCTTTATGAGTACTTTGTCACACCTCCAGAGTCAAACGAAACCGGGAATGAAACAGAACCCGTTTCAGGCCTCATGGGCGACTCGGTAACAGACTGCTGGGACGCAGGAACAAGCCCACATCCAATCTGCTCATGTGATGACTTAAATTTAACGCGAACCCAGCTTTCATGGGATTACGAACTCCAAAACGATATTGACTTCTCGTTTTGTGACGCGTATTATACAACAGGAATCGGATTGGACCCTATTGGCGATAACAGTAATAAATTCACAGGAACAATTAATGGTTCGGGTTACACAATAGCGGCTCTTTACATAAACCGCTCAACTGAGGATTATGTGGGATTATTTGGATATGCCAGTACTGGATTTAGTGTTTACGATCTAGGCATTATCAACCCGTTTGTTAATGGTAAAGCATATACTGGGGCACTTGCAGGACGCATTGATAACGGTGCCGTTAACAGAGTATTTGTAGAAAACGGTGATGTCAATTCACCCAGTGGAGCCAACATCGGCGGTTTTATCGGTCATTTAGAAGGTAGTTCTGCCGAAAACATTTATTTTACAGGTAATCTGACTGGTCTTGGGGCTGATGGCAATATTGGAGGTATTGTAGGGCGATTGCTTAACAGTGGACTGACTAATGCGTATAATATAGGAAGAATAACATTAAACGGGGGTTATTACTATATAGGGGGGGTTGCCGGCGGAGTAAGTGGCAATAATGGTGGTCGGGCTATGAAAAATGTCTTTACTGTTTCAAATATCTCGTGTACATCTATTCACAAAGGAGCTGTAGCGGGTTATATAGATTCTGATGCACGTATTCTTCGTACATACTGGTTAAATTCTGCCAGTAATCCAGATGTATGTGTAAAAGATGGGACCCCAGTTAGCTGCACAGCTAAAACCAACCAAAGCTATTTTTATAACATGAATAATTCTCCCCTAATCGGGTTTGATCGCGATTATGTCTGGGAAGAACACAGTGCTTCTTTTACAACTTTAAGGCAACCCGGATTAACGCCACCAGGCAATCCAACCTTGAGTGGTAATGGTACAAGTGAAAATCCATATTTACTCGTTAATTGCAGTGGCTTACAAACTATGGAAGATGATTTGGATGCATATTACAGATTAGAAAACAACATTGACTGTAATGATTCAAAAAGATGGAATGATGCCGATGGATTTAGTCCGATTGGAAGCAGTTCAACGAAATTTACTGGAGAGTTAAACGGTAGTGGGCATACTATTATTAATTTAACGATAGATGATTATGATGAAGACTATCAGGGATTATTTGGATATGCCAGTACTGGATTTAGTGTTTATGACCTAGGTCTTAGTAGTCCCTTTGTTAATGGTCAGGGATATACTGGAGCACTTGCAGGACGCATCGATAACGGCGCAGTTAACCGGGTATTTGTAGAAAACGCAGATATTAATTCGTATGACGGAGCAAACCTCGGCGGTGTTATAGGTCATTTAGAAGGAGCTTATGCCGAAAACATTTATTTTACGGGCAATCTTACAGGTCTTGGGGATGATGGCAATATTGGAGGTATTGTAGGGCGTCTCCTTAACAGTAGACTGACTAATGTATACAACATAGGGAAAATAGTACTCAACTCGGGCTATTATTATATAGGTGGGGTTGCCGGCGGAGTAAGTGGCAACAATGGTGGCTGGGCTATGAAAGATATCTTTACTGTTTCAAATATCTCGTGTACATCTATTCACAAAGGAGCTGTAGCAGGTTATATAGATTCTGGCGCACAGATTATTGGTGCATATTGGCTAAACTCTGCTAGTAACCCAGATGTATGTATAAAGGACGGGACCCCAGTTAGCTGCACTGCTGAGACTTCGATATCTTATTTCTTTAATTATTCAAACTCGCCCGAAGAGTCCTGGGACTTCACAAGCACCTGGAATGATTCAAACAACGGGACAAATTATCCAGACTTACAAGGGTTTTCATCATCAAGTCCCTCAAATCCGAGGGTGAATATATCTTTAGTAACACCCACAGGCGATCTTAACGCAACACAAAACGAGTTCTTCAATGTGACAACAGAAGTCTGTTGTCTTGATGCAAACTGCGGCGAAATCAATGTTTCCTTAGACCCAACACCCGAATATGGAATAACAGTTGCGGGAGCTGGAACAGCAGCAGCTAATGGACATTATACTGAAAGTGGAACCTATTATGGAAAACCTCTTTATCTCCATGACGATAGTGGTTATCTTATACACTGGACTGGTTCGTGGGACTGGGAGATTCGGAGAGATACAGCTTCTCTTGCAGGTCTTATGTATTATGGGCAGCCCGAAGTAGATACGCCAGATTTATGTACTACCTGGACTGTTAAAGCTGGTTCCTCACCAGTTCCAACAGTTACAGCAACAGGAAAAACAGGATTAATAAACACAACAATCGGAGCAACACCGTTTTATACAACCTCAGATAATCCTCAAACTATAAACCTTAACGCAAGCCAGTGCCAAAACGTCACTTGGAGTGTTAATGCAACAGGGGACATCAATTCAACTTACGAATTCTTCGCATTTGCAAACCTTTCAAGTGACCCAAGTATCAGCAACGAAACAGAACACTGGAACGTTACAATAGAGTATATACCATATCCAAACTGTCTGGATACGGGCGGCAACTTAACAATAACAACAGATACCACATGGACGCAAAATCAAACCTGTGATGTTGTCACGATAACAAATAACGCCGTTTTGACTTTTGACTCGGCTACCGCAGGAAATAATTCCATTGCCTTGACTGCAAATGTCTTGACTATAGATACTGGGGCAAGCATTTCAGCAGACGGGAAAGGTTATTCCGGTGGCGCTTCTAGAACAGCCGGTTCTGGACCCGGTGCTGGCGGCGGCGGCATGTATAGTGGGGGAGGCGGCGGTCATGGTGGAAGTGGTGGTCACGGAGGACATTCTTCTGGAGGGGTCGGAGGTATAATTTATGGTTCATCATTAGCACCAACAACCCTTGGAAGTGGCGGAGGCGGGGGGTGTGATTACGCTGGAGGAGCCGGAGGCGGAGCGATATTCCTTGATATAACTAATGTCTTAACATTAGATGGTAAGATTACAGCAGATGGCGTAGATGGTCGGAGTACTAGTCGAGCAACAGGGGGTGGATCAGGTGGATCCATTTATGTTATAACTGATGTATTAACTGGCGGCGGAGATTTCTCAGCAGATGCTGGAAATGGAGGTTCTGCTACCCTTTATGGTGGAGGCGGCGGCGCGGGTGGAAGAATCGCAGTTTATTATAACAGTAGTACACTCACAAACCCACAATCATCAAGCGTTACTAAGGGAAGCGTTGCAGGTGGTTCATATCCAGCTTCTCCAGGAAACACAGGAACCCTAATCTTTGTAGACGAAAGCAAGAACTCAGCAGAGATTTATGGGGGATTCAGGTTCCAGGGAACAAGCGGGATTGCCAACGAAAGCGTGAACACGACCTTCTTTAACACGAACGACCCAAGCAACTGGAACTTCTCAAACCTGACGATTATGAATGCAGACAATGTAATCGAAGCAGTTTCTAATTTGAGTATTTCTGTAGAAAATAATCTTAATTTAACAAATTCCAGTTGGTCAAGTGACATAATTGATTTTAATCTGGGGGCTATGGCAGTCAAAGATTCAAGTTTGAGTGCTTCTGAGAGAATAGTTAATTCCATATCTATACAACTAGATAGTGACATTGTCCTGAATAATTCACATTTTTATGGAAATTCCAATATAACAGCTACTAATTTGGTACTTGATTCTGATTCCACTATCTCAGCAGACGGGAAAGGTTATTCCGGCGGCGCTTCTAGAACAGCCGGTTCTGGACCTGGTGCAGGCGGTGGCAGTTCTTATAGTGGTGGTGGGGCAGGCCATGGCGGTGCTGGCGGCAAAGGAGGTCATTCTGGTGGAGGCTATGCGGGCGTTGTTTATGATTCATCATTAGCACCAACAATTCTTGGAAGTGGTGGTGGGGGTGGATTTGATTACCCTGGCGGCGCTGGAGGGGGGGCCATATCCCTTAACATAACAGATGTATTGACATTAGACGGTAGTATTACAGCAGACGGCGTAGATGGTCGGAGTACTAGTCGAGCAAGTGGGGCTGGGTCGGGCGGATCCATTTATGTTATAACAGATGTGCTAGCCGGTAGCGGAGATTTCTCAGCAGATGCCGGAAACGGAGGTTCTGCCACCCTTTATGGTGGAGGTGGCGGCGCGGGCGGAAGAATCGCAGTTTATTATAACACCAGTACACTCACAAGTCCACAATCCTCAAGTGTCACTAAGGGAAGCGTTGCAGGTGGTTCATATCCAGCTTCTCCAGGGGATACAGGAACCCTGATATTTGTTGACCAGAACAAGAACTCAGCCCAGATTTATGGTGGCTTTAGGTTCCAAGGCACGACAGGGATTGCCAACGAAAGTGTTAACACGACCTTCTTTAACACGAATAACCCAAGTGACTGGAGCTTCTCAAATCTCTCAGTGATAAACGCAGACAACATAGTCGGAGCAATCAACCCATTAGACATCTTAGTAAGTGACACGGCGTACTTATCAAATTTCACTTGGACAAACCCAGGTATTGATGCCATAATAAAAGGAGATGGAGACAGCTTAGTCTTAATCAATAACTCATTTACCGACACGAACTTAAACTATAACAACACCCGTCTTACTATCGAGCAGGAATTCGGAACGATTGCGTGGCTGGAAACATTGTATGAACTTGCAAACTTAAGCCTTAACGCAGACATAAGCCTTAACCATACATTTGTCGATTCAATAGATTTGCCGGGATTAAACGAATCTTCAAATATAACCTTAAGGAATTTAACATTCAATTATACTCCCATAATACAGAAGGACATCAATGATAACGGAACCTTTGTAGTGTGCGAGTCTCCTGTGTGTAATGTCCTAAGTTATAATAATTCTACAGGAACGTTCAGGTTTAATGTAACTGGATTTACGACTTACGAGGTTACAGAGGGCCTTCCACCTTTTCAAATAAACTTTACTCTCCCCACACCAGATAATGGTGCGACAGTTGGAGCATCTCTTTTGAATTTGAATGCTACTATCAACGGTTCTAATCTAGCATATGCCACACTTAACTGGAATGGAACAACTTGCACTTATTACGCAAACCAGACTTGTGACTGCGGTCATGGTGACGCCTGTCCAGCAAGGGATTACTCTAATTCAGAAATCAGCGATTTAGTCTTTAACCTTAATTTTGATGACCCCAGTCTAATGACTAAAAACCTTGCCAACTTCAGCCACGAAGTCCTAAACATAGGGCCTGGTGCCTGGAATGCGCGTGGGAAGTTTGGGGGCGCAATAGAATTTAACGGGACTAATTACCTCCGCTCGACAAACATGATGAATGCGAGTACAAACAGCATGTCATTATGGTTCCGCCCTGCAGGTGAACTAAACGGCACATACCCAGCTTATACGCAAGTTTTTATCTCCCAGTATCACCGTTATTACATGAGATATCAATCGGGACAATTAACTTATGGCGCTCATGATATGGGGACTCTCCTTCAGTACCCAATTAATTTCGAAGCAAACGTTTGGCACCATATTGTAGGCACTTGGGACGCACCCAACCAAATCGCAAGGTTTTACCTTGACGGAGTGGAGGTGGTAAACAATCCCTCGATATCCTCATCACCAATCAATTTCTACGGAACCAATTTTGGTATAGGGTGTTCAGCAGATACATTTGGATACAGGTTTAATGGCTCGATTGATGAGGTCAGAGTCTACAACAAAGTCTTAAGTGTTGATGAAATCAAAGACTTGTACTACGGTCAATTAAGGAATCTGAGTGACACCATATGGAGTTTCTATGAGGCAAAAACAAACTTGTCTAACGGAGTTTATAGTTATTATTTAACTGCCGTAGATAACTTCGATGCATCAGCTCAGAGCGAAACAAGGAACGTCACTATCGCAATACCTGCGTTTTCAATAGATTTTGTAAACACATCAAATAAACGAGTAAACCAGTACGAAAATTTGAACCTGACACTGAATCTAACATGTATCTTAAATAACTGTTCCTCAGTAAACGTAAGCCTAAATTACCACAGTGGAGCACCCCTGGAATGCGACCCGGCAAATGCAGTCTGCACTATGGATTGCGATAATATATATGAGCCAGGTTATAAGAGCTGGGAAGGGCAGTGGTATTATGGCTCAAGTGGCGCCAACAAATATTGTTATGGCGGGGAATCTTATGTTTATAATGACGCTTATTGTGATGAACAGGGCGTAGCCGGGATTAATGGACCTTGTTCAGTAACAGGATTTGATGTGCAGTACCTATGTCCAAGTAGAGAGCGTCTTGGGAGGACTGTTTATTCCTTTGACTGTATTACGTATGACCCGTGGGGCATGGGTGGAGGAACTTTCTTTTCAACAGTAGTAAACCTTAGTAGTCCGTTCTTCACTTACTCTTCTGACTTGATGAACGACTCTGCTTCCGCAACACCGTTTGTAATAAACTCCTCAAATCCCTTTGTTTTCTCACTGGGAGAAGGCGGGGAGACAAAGATTATACCTTTGCACGCTAATGTGACAGGAGGCGTTCTTGAAACATACAGCGTCTTTTCAGAAGCAAACCTCCTTGCAGACTCAAGCATCTCGAATACCTCAAGTGTCTTTAACGTCACGATAGTCGAGAACAAGAGTCCGGAAATAGAATTCGTCCCTCCAACACCTGACAACGACAGTGCGCAGACTAACACGTCTGTGGAAATCAATCTTAGTGTCATTGAAGAGTATCTAGCAAACATTACTTTCGACTGGAATGGGACTAATTACAGCTTGTTTGATGAGTCGCTTGTCCTGATGTATAATTTTGACAATGTCGCCGCTCTTGGTGAGAATTTGACTCATGTTGTTGATATGAGTGGGCACGGGAATGATGGAACTGTTGAGGGTGCGACTTGGAATGCGACTGCAGGGGTTTATGGAGGGGCTTACGAGTTTAACGGCATTAACAATAGGATTGTAATTCCAGATAATGATAATCTTGGTTTGGTAAATAGTTATAGTATATTCTTATGGGTTAAAAAAGCAAGAAATCCTTCTACTGGAACATATGCGTCTATAATAAGTCAAAGCGGAGGGGGAGATAGACGAACGTATCTTATAGTTTCAGATGATGGCTCTCTTTATAGGTGGTCTGGGTTTGATACAGGATACACCATTGATAATGATGTTTGGCATAGCATGGTCTATACTTGGGATGGTTCTACTGAAAGAATATATATGGATAATAATTTTACTGCCCAAAGAACTGGATCTGTTCCAGCTTGGGGCTCCGACATCTGGACAATTGGTTGTTCATATAACTATAATTATTTCAATGGAACAATCGATGAGGTGAGGATATACAATAGGACCTTAAATCCAGATGAGGTTTTACTCCTCTACAGGTCAAACCTCAAAAAATGCAATGAGACAAATTGGAACTTTTATGCGAATGAATCCAATCTGAGTAGAGGAAACTACACTTACAGCGCAACAGTATTTGATACCTCAGGCAACAGTAATTCAACTGGAACTAGGTATCTGGAAATAATCGGAACATTCCTTAATATAATTGTCAATAATTTTGCCTTAGAACAGAATATGACGATAAACCAGACAAATGAGGTTTCTGTTGAAGTCTGTTGTTTAGAAATTGACTGTGGCGAGATTAATGTTTCACTTGACCCAGCTTCAGACTGCACGGACTATGGTGGCGATGCGGGTAATGGAATGTGTGTTAATCAGGACGCAGGTTATTATCTAATACATAATTGTACTGGTCTTGAAAATATTGCAAGTGTAAGTTATTCGGCTAGTTATAGGCTTCTCCATGATATTGATTGTTCTATGACTGGGGATTGGCATAGTGGCGCGGGCTTTGATCCTATCGGTGCGTATTCTTCAGGTAAATTTATAGGAGTCTTTGATGGATATAACTACACAATAGATGGATTGTATATCAACAGACCCACCGAGGATCATATTGCGTTGTTTGCGTATGCCTGGTCCGCCGCCCAATTTAGAAATGTCGGTTTGACAAATGTGAATATTACTGGAGACGGTTACGTGGCGGGATTACTGGGATATGGTCAAGCCATTGTCCAAAATGTTTATTCTACAGGAAATGTCACCGGTACGAGTGATATGGTGGGAGGACTGGTTGCACGGTCAATAAGTTCGAGCTCAATTTTAGAAGATTGTTATTCCACAGCAAAAGTTATAGGCGCAATCAGAGTAGGTGGTTTACTAGGTTCAAATGAAGGAAGTGGCGGGGTTTTAAATTCTTATGCAACAGGCAATACCAGTGGAGACGAGCGAGTAGGTGGGCTAGTAGGATCCAGTAGTGAAAATATAGTAAATAGCCATGCAACGGGTACAGTAACAGGTGGAAGTTATGTCGGAGGACTAGTAGGTAAATTAAGCTATGATCCAATAGTTTCAAACTGTTATGCAACAGGTGCAGTCACAGGGGAGAATGGTGTTGGTGGTCTTGTAGGTAATTCAAACACAGACTGGCTTAGCCCTTCTGCCAAATCACAAATATTAGGTTCTTACGCAACAGGAAGAGTCACAGGAGGCAATAATACCGGAGGACTAATAGGAAATGGTGTGAATAGTAGGGTAAATAACTCCTATGCAAGAGGACAAGTCAGTGGGGTTACTGCTGTTGCTGGTCTAGTTGGGAATAATTCCCACATTATAGAGAACTCTTATTCAACAGGCCATGTCAGTGGAACTAACGACATAGGTGGTCTTGTTGGCATAAACGTAGGAACCTGTACAGAATCATTCTGGGATACGCAAAGTTCTGCCCAGTCATCTTCAGCGTGTGGGGTCGGCAAAACCACGGCTCAAATGAAAAGCGAAAGTACTTTTACGACTGCCGGATGGGATTTCTCTACAATATGGAACATCTCAGAGGAACTAAATGACGAATATCCTTATCTTTTGAATAATCTTCCAGTTCCTCCGTCTTGGGTAAAAGGAGGCCTTATACCATATGGTTCGGGAAGCCCGTTTTACACGACAAGTGCTAACCCGCAGACAATAGAACTTAACATGAGTCAGTGTCAAAACGTGACTTGGCAAGTTGTTCCTAACGCGACTGCAGGCTCAACATATGAATTCTTTGCGTATGCAGACTTGTTAAGTGATTCAAGTGCAACTGTAGAAACTCGCCATTGGAATGTTACAATTCTTGAGGCTGTAACACCCCCCCATATAGAATTTGTCTTGCCGACACCCCCAAATGACACAAATACGACAAATACCAGTGTAGAAATTAATGTCACGTCAAACGAGAACCTTTCAGACTGTGTTTTGAGTTGGACTACTGGCGGAACGCCTTACACAGACTGGTGGAATGACTCCTTTGCACACAGACAAAAAATTAATTTATCCGTAGCAAGTGGCTCAACAGAACAAGATTACCAAACAAATATAATTTTGAATTCAAGTAATGTTGGAACTAACTTCAATTGGTCAAGAAACTGTAATGACATAAGATTTGTTGATGACTCCAATACAACTCAATTGCCCTATTGGATTGAAAATTGTAGTTCGTCTGGAGAGAATGCCTCAATTTGGGCTAAAGTTGATGATAATATTACAACCGCAACTTCGTATATCTATATGTACTATGGGAATGATAATGCGACAAGTGAGAGTAATGAGAATGCTACATTTGATTTCTTTGGCAGGCCCGCCATAGACAGAGATAATACAGATACGGGAGATTTGGGTAGAATAGCAAATGCAAAAGATGAAATAACTTTTGATGGGAGAGTTATGGGCTGGAGAGCATATTTTGGTTCTTCGGGAAGCAATTTTAAAATCTATGTTTTCCCCACGATAGGAACAAGTCAAATTCAGACCTCCGAAAGTTTTACTGTATCAACAGGATATAACGCGGGCACATTAGCAACAGAATTACCAATTAGCACAAACCAATATTTTGGATGGTATCAAAATGGGGGTAGGGTAAAATATGGGGGCGGAGATACAGACGAGACCTATTTGTATGACTATTATCTGGGCCACTGGTTTTCAAGGGCGTATTCTGTTAACGTAAAAGTCCGTAAATATTCTTCTCCCGAGCCAACTTTTACTCTTGAAAGTGAAGAATCTTCGCATGAAACAACAAACTACTCAATGCAGATCCATAACTTAGATAATAACACATGGGCAAACTATACTGTAATAAATTTAACAGACGAAACAAATTATATTTATTATGTAAGGTGTAATGATACTTCAGGAAACGCTAATGTCACGGAGCTTAGAACCTTGACAGTTGATGCACCATGTCCAAACGGAATGGATGGATTGGGGACAGCCAACGATCCATGTATAATTAACACAGTCGCCGACCTCTCCTCAGCAAGGGAGTGCCTCCACTGCGACTACGACCTTAACGCTTCCTTAGACCTTTCAAGCGCCTCGAACTGGACCCCAATTGGAAACTGCACAGGTTCATGTTACGACGAGACTAACGACTTCCCATTCACAGGAACCTTTGACGGAGCTGGCCACACATTAAGTGACCTGACAATAGACCGTGAAGAAGACAATCAGGGACTTTTCGGAAACCTTTACTCGCATAATGGTTCAGGAAATATCACAAACCTCTCAATAGAAAACGCAGAGGTAATCGGTGCAACATATGTCGGAGCCTTAGTCGGAAACGCATACGGTGCGACAATATCGCACATAACTGCTGAGGCCAACGCAACAGGCGTTGGAAACATAGGCGTCCTTGCTGGACAAGCAGGAGGAACGACCCTTTCATATATAATAACTTCAGGTGATGTCAGCGCCTCAAACAACGCAGGGGGAGTTGCCGGCGACGGAGCGGATTCAGAGATTACTCACTCAAGTTCAAGTGCGTCAGTTTCAGCAACCCATTATGCTGGTGGGATATATGCAATTGGAGACCGCGCAAACATAACTGATGTTAATTCAAGCACAATAACAGAAACTACCTCCGGAGGAATAGACGTCGAGTCATACTCTGGTGGAATAGTCTCATATGCAGTTGACGTCAAAATTACAAATTGCAACACCCTAGGACGCATGAGTGGCTCAGGAATAATCGGAGGCCTTGCAGGATATCTACAAGGAGGTAGTGTAAGTTCATGTTACTCACAAAGCGAGCTTGTTTCAGGAGGCCCTGACACAGGCGGCCTAATAGGTATTGCTATTGGAACAACAATTGAA
>Ga0075120_10000028_pt1 | contig 91648 bp, 87 predicted proteins | sample AntAceMetag02UKL_FD_69792 | JGI IMG/M metagenome (GOLD analysis project Ga0075120, IMG submission 69792) | Saline lake microbial communities from Ace Lake, Antarctica - Antarctic Ace Lake Metagenome 02UKL | ecosystem: Environmental > Aquatic > Non-marine Saline and Alkaline > Saline | place...
TCGTTCATTTTTTCTCCTTTTGGGATTTATATTATTTGTGCCAAGCAATAGATATTATTCGGCACTCGTTTTTACAATTCGTAACACTGCCTGGCAAAAAAATAATCGGGCTCTTTGTTTCCGAACGATTACCTTGCCTAGCGTGTGAAGTTTTGCTCAACCGGTAACACAATTGTCAATATCGTGTTACCGGTTGAGCAAAAAAAATGCACGCTACCAACCAGCTCTTTGTCTCATCCTCCATGCCGGTGGGATTGGCCACCGTATGGGTGGGCGTGGCGGTGGTCATGGAGCGATGACTTGTGACATTCTGCCACTCTGCCCTGATCCATGGCCAGAATATCCTGGCTGGTCTCGGCCAGAAAGTCCCAATCGTGGGAGATGATCACATAGGCGAGATCAAGCCCAGTGAGGATTTCAATGAGCCTGGCCCTTGTGGCAGGGTCCAGGTTGTTGGTCGGCTCGTCCAGGAGTAAGGCCTTGGGCTGCATGGCCAGGGAGACTAGTTTCTTCTCGCCCCCGGAAAGCTGGTGGGTGATCCGTTTTTCAAGCTCGGCTAGCCCTAGATCGTTGAGGGTCTGCAGGGCCATCTCCCGGGCCTCGACCGGACTGGCACCGAGATTGAGGGGGCCAAAGGCCACATCCTCAAGTACGGTGGGTGAAAAGAGCTGGTCGTCGGCATCCTGAAAGAGCAGGCCAATCTCTTGGCGTAATTCCTTGAAATTCTGGGTACTGCGCAACTCGTTGCCTTTGAAAAACAGCGTGCCGGTCTTAGGCTTAAGTAATCCCATGATGACATGAAAGAGAGTGGTCTTACCACAGCCGTTGGGGCCGACCAGGCCAATATGCTGTTGTTTATGGAGGGTAAGATTTACCCTGTCCAGTACCGGTTTTGCTGCGCCGGAGTAGACATAAGTAACATCCTGTAATTTGATCAGGGGCGACTTGGTCATGTTTTTCTCATGTAAGTAAAAATTCTAGACCACCGAGTCCAATCACGGTGGTCAGTATGATAATCAGGAAAATCAGGTCGCCCTTGGTCATTATCTGTTCATTGAGGTTATAAAATCGACCATGAAAACCGCGTAGCAGCATGGCCTGCCCTACTCGCTCGGCTCGGTTCCAGCTCTTGACCAGGGTCATACCAAAGAGGTGACCATAGGTTCGGTAGGTGTGGAGGTTGGTGCCGGGCCTAAAACAGCGGAGCTTGGCGGCTCGGGCCAAGCGCTGATATTCCTGACTGACTACAAAGATATAGCGATAGGAAAAGAGCAGCAGCAGGCATAGCTTATTCGGCAACCGCAACCTCTCCAGGCCATGGCCCAAGTCGGCCACGCTGGAGGTGGCCAGCAGGGTGATAAAGATTAGGATGATACCGTTTGTCTTGATGGTTATTAAAGTGGCCAGTTCAATCCCTTGTCTGCTCAGGTTTATAGGGCCGAAGCCAATCGTATCACCAGGATAAGTCAGAGGCAGGGTGAGCCAGAGAAGCCCGATGAAGCTATTTACCACCAGCATCCGCATCAGGACCTGACTCAATCCAAGCCTGGAGATAAGCAAGAGGGAAAGGCCCACCACCAGCCCGGCCAGGCCAGTAAAACAACTTTGGCAAAGGGCGATCACTAGGGTTAGGGCCATGGCCCCGACTATCTTGACCCTGGTGTCGGTTCGGTGGAGCCGGGAATCGCCCTGACTGAATTGCTCAAAGGTCATTTGGCCTGGTACTCGTCCATATAGATCCACAGCACAGCGCCCAATTCGACAGCCTTGGCTTCACCCTTGGGATTCTTCAGGGTATAGTCGGCCTCGTTCAGGGCGGAAAAACCCCACCAGCCTCCCCTTGGGCAGGTGAAGGTGAAGATGCCGTTGGCATCGGCCTTGACGACCTGGGTGACGTGGTAATCGCTGGGAGCGGCAAGAGAGCCGTCCTGGTTATAAAGTTCTACCTCCACCTCGGCATTGGGGACGGGTTTGCCGTTCATCAAGACCTTGCCAGAGAAACTGTTGCCAGCATAGTTACCAAAGGGTCTAAGTAGGGGGACGATCTCCGTGGGCAGACCCATTGGCTCGTCCCAGCCCTCATCCGCACCAAATGCGGCGACGATGGTCTTGGTGTAATGGATGATGGAGAGATCCTCGGCCGGTTCCCAGTAAGGCTTAGGCACCATGGCAAAATGATAGACTCCCGGCCGTTTTACCCGGTAGTTGGTCTGCCATGCCTTATGGTCCATGACCTTGATCTCTTTGAGTGAGCCCAAGAGGTCGGTCTGCTTGCCGTCTTTGCTGACATAGAATTTTTTCGGCTTGTTGAGATCCATGCCAATAAGCTCAAAGGGATGGGAAAAAGACAGGGAAAGTTCCACCGACTTTTTCTGTTGGGTGACGATATTGTCGGACGGTATCACCATACCGAAATGGGCCATGGCTTGGCTGGCTGTGCCAAGAAGTAAGCCTGCTACACAACTAGTCATTATCATTTTTCGAATCATTTCTTTTCTCCTTTCGTTGATTTAATATATGCAATAATTCCTGCCAGACCGAGGATATAACCGATACCTCCGAGGATATCCTGCAGACTAGGACCTTTGTCTTGGCTTTGGGCCAGCAAGCGTTTGATGGGGCTAAGCTTTTTATCCATGGCCTCTTCCACCACCCGGCGAATAAGCTCTTCGTTTGTTGAGATGGGCTTTGTCGTCATGCTTGCCGGGGCTACTTCGGTAAGCTGGTCGCTGGTCGATTCCGATTCGCTTTCACCATCACCCAGGTACTCTGCGGCCTCCAGCAGCCATTCGCCGCGATGACCTTCGCCGACATTGATAATGATCCGCAGATCCAGATGACCATGGCGGGCCTCCTCCGGGATCGGGAAACGGAATTCCCCCTGGTCATCGGTGCGGCTGGTAAGCAAGGTTCTGGCGCTGGCCGCATCCTGGACAATGATCTCCGAGCCTTTGGGGGCCCGACCGCCGCTGAAGGCGGTCTCGCCAATAATGGTATTGCCTTCAGCGTAGGCAAAGATTCGCACCTTGTGGGCCTGGGAGACTGATGGCAGAAAACAAAAGACAGAGGCCAGTAGGCAGAGGGTTATGCATTTCTTTAGTATCGACATTCCTTAACTCCTAATTGCAATATCTCCGGTTTAACCCGGGCCAGAAAAGTGACGGTGAACATGGTAATAAAGCCCTCAATGATCATCACCGGCAGGTGGGCGGCGACGACAATCTTGGCGGTGGCCAGGAAGCCTGAATCTGACAGAGCCAGGGCCAGAGCCATGAGCAGGGAGGCCAGGAAGACGGAGAGAAATCCTCCGATAAATCCAGCTACAGGCCGGTATTTAGGCCGCTCTAGCCAAGGCCGCAACAGGTAGAAGCAGAGCAGGGCCGGGGCCGCCATATTAAAGGTGTTAACCCCCAGCACCACGATGCCACCGTACTGGAAAAAGATAGCCTGAAGCAGCAGGGCGATAAGGATCGCCGGGAAACTGGCCCAGCCCAGCACCACCCCGAGCAGGCCATTGAGTACCAGGTGGACACTGCCCGGCCCCAGGGGCACATGGATGAGGGAGGCCACAAAAAAGGTGGCCGCCAAAATGGCCACGCCCATAATCCGATCATAATTAAGCCTTTTCAGACCAATGGCCGTAGCCATCGCGGTCAAGGCTCCACCACTGATCAATACAGGTGCCGATAATATACCTTCTGAGATGTGCATAAGTTTTGCCTTTTGTGTTACAAATAAATAAATCGTGTTACCGGTAGGTAAAAAAATATTAGCTTCTTACTGCCCAGAGCTAGAAAACTAATCCTTCGCTATTGAGAACAGCCTGAAACTACAAAAAACTTATAACCACCAAGAATCTTACACCCCTCAAGGGGGTACTAAAAAGAGTCCTCTTGAGGGGTACGATTGTCTTAAGAGAGGGCCTTGCCTGTGCTGCTCATGGCCAGATTACCGTCCCGGATCCCGCGCAGGGCAATGAGCCGGTTTGCCAGTTGCTGCACCTCTCCGGCCTTACCTCGAACAATAATTACTTCCGTGCAATTATCATGGTCCATGTGGACATGGGTGGAAGAGACAATATGGTGATGAAAATCATGCTGAGCGTCGGTCACTTTTTCCTGAAGTTTAGGCTAATGGTGGTCAAAGACCAGGCTGATGATCCCCATTACCTGTTTATCCGCCTGCCACTCCTTCTTGACCATAGCCTTGCGGATCAGATCCCGGATGGCTTCTGGACGGTTGTCATATTGGTGGGCCTGGATATATCGGTCAAACTTATCAAGCAGGCTTTCTTCGAGGGGATATATAGAAAATCGTTTGAGCATTTTTTTTCCACATGTATCGTGAGGGGGCTGTCACCCCTTTCTTTATCATGAGTGCACCAGACAGGGACTTGCCGTAACACCTTTATATAATTCGTGTTACCAGAGCATGCTTTTGGCTCTCTGTCAAGAAAAAAGTTACCCTATGCAAAGGCTTACACCTATAGGGATTTTCTATTTGCCTTATCGGAAATATTGTGTCAATGTCATGTCGTTTAGTAATTTCACTTAGATTTTAGGACAATTAATGCTGAATCGTTACCATCAAAAATACTGAGAATGCCTAAATGGCAACCAACCCGGTCTGGGTTGGAATAACATCTCAGCTCCGGTTTCTTCGTCTCTTCTGATCCCTTCGGTCTAAATCAGGCCACGCATATCCTTCTTAGGTATATCAGTCGGTCAAGTAACCGTCTGAGCCAATTGTGAAAGTTTCTTGCATGTATTGTTGCGTGCTCGATTGATTTTCATTCCTCCAGAACCTCTCTCCGAGGTTGTGGGGGTGTAATTTAAGAAGGAGTTCTTTTTATGAATACAGAAGTACAAACTGCGTCCACCACTTTAAGTGGGGCAGTTATGGTGGTGGGTGGTGGCGTTGCCGGTGTCCAAACCGCCCTTGATCTAACTGAATTGGGCTATAAGGTCTATTTGGTGGAAAAGTCAGGCGCTATTGGTGGCGTTATGGCTCGGCTGGATAAGACCTTCCCTACCAATGACTGCTCTCTCTGTATCCTGGCGCCCAAACTGGTGGAGGCTGGTCGCGACCCAAATATCGAAATCATTACCAAGTCTGAGCTTATCGATCTGCAGGGTTCGCCCGGCCGCTTCACGGCTAGAGTCAAAAAGCAGCCCAGATATATCGATGAAGAGATTTGTACCGGCTGTGGTCAGTGTACCCTCTATTGTCTCAAGGAGATAGGCGACGACTATAACGAAAATCTCAAACATACCCAGGCCGCCCATATTGATTATACCCAGGCCGTACCTCCTTCATATCATATCGACGCCAAGGCCTGCCTGCGCCTGAACTACGAGACCTGTGGCCTCTGTGCCGTGGTCTGCCAGGCCAAGGCCATCCACTTTGATGAGCAGGAAAAGACTCTGGAGATTTCAGTGGGGGCAGTGATCATGGCTCCGGGTTTCGGGCGAATCAGCACCGAGGTCATGGCCCGTTATGGTTGGGGCAAATTTAAGGATGTTCTCAGCGCCTTTGAACACGAACGATTGATGTGTGCCTCTGGTCCCACTGGCGGCGCGATCCGCCGTATTTCCGACCATAAACACCCGAAAAAGATTGCTTTCCTGCAATGTATTGGCTCCCGTGATGTGACCTGCGGTAATAATTACTGCTCATCAGTTTGTTGTATGTACGCCATCAAACAGGCTACCTTGGCCCGGGAACATGATCCTGACTGTGATATCACTCTCTTCTATATAGATATTCGCACTCACGGTAAGGGCTTTGATGCAGCTCGGCAGCGAGCCACCAAGGAAAACAATTTTCGGATAATCTATGCCAGGCCTCCCAAGGTGGAGGATGTCTTTGATGGCAAACTGCTCCTGACCTGGGCCACTGACGATGGCCAGCATGAATACGAAAAATTCGACATGGTGGTTCTTTCTCAGGGGTTGGAGGCTCCAGATGATGCTGAACAACTAGCCCAGGCTGCTGGTATTGAACTCAATGAATATCTCTTTGCTCAGACCGGTAATTACACGCCATTGGCTACCAGTCGTCCTGGAGTATATGTTATTGGTGCCTTTCAAGGTCCCAAGGATATTCCAGACTCTGTAACCCAGGCCAGTGGTGCTGCTGCCCTCTGTGCGGGGCAGCTGGCCCCGGCTCGGTCCAGTGAAACCATCAAGGCCAGCTTTCCTGATGAGCGTGATGTCAGCAACGAAGAGGCCCGGATTGGTGTCTTTGTCTGCCATTGCGGCATCAATATTGGTGGGGTGGTGGATGTGCCAGCCGTGGCCGATTATGCCAAAGGCCTGCCGGGTGTTGTCTATGCCGCCGACAATCTCTATTCCTGCTCCCAGGATACCCAGACCCTGCTTGTGGAAACTATCCATAAGCATAATCTTAATCGCCTGGTGGTGGCGGCCTGTACGCCACGTACCCACGAGCCGCTCTTTCAGGCCACCATGCGTGATGCGGGCCTCAATCGTTCCCTCTTTGAGATGGCCAATATTCGCGACCAATGTTCCTGGGTGCATATGCATGAACCTGAGGCAGCCACCCAGAAGGCCAAGGATGCGGTGCGGATGGCCGTGGCCAAGGCCGTACACCTTACCTCTCTTGCAGAGCAACAATTGCCGGTGACTCCCTCGGCCCTGGTTATAGGTGGTGGATTGGCTGGCATAACCTCTGCCTTGGCCATTGCCAAGCAGGGCTTTGTGGTAACCCTGGTGGAACGGGATAAAACCTTGGGCGGCAAAGCCCGGCTCCTTAGTGCAGATCGGCATGGCAATGACCCAAAGCAGGTAATTTGCGACTTGGTTATCCAGGTTAAGGAAGACCCGCAGATCACCGTTCTTACCAAGGCTAAGGTGGTTGCGATCTCCGGCTATGTGGGCAATTTCACTACCACCGTGTCGACAGATAAGGCCAGTGAGATAATTAACCATGGTGTGGCGGTACTAGCCACTGGCGGTAGGCCCTATGAGCCGACTCAGTATCTCTATGGCAAATCCACCAAGGTGATGACCCAGTTAGACCTGGAAGCTCGCTTAGCCGGTAAGCGGCCGCTAGCCAAAAAGACCAGACAGGTGGTGATGATCCAGTGTGTCGGTTCTCGGGGCGAGGATCTCTCCTATTGCAGTCGGGTCTGTTGTGGTCAGGCCCTGAAAAACGCCATCCGACTTAAAGCAGAGCAGCCAAGTTCACAGATTACCATTCTCTATCGCGACATGCGGGCCTATGGCTTCATGGAAGATGATTACCGTCGGGCCAGGCAGCAGGGGGTCATCTTTAGTCGTTATGAGGTCGACAACAAGCCTGAAGTCAAGCTGGGAAAGGGCAAGACCAGTCCCTTGCTGGTTACTTATTTTGATTCGCTTCTTGGTGAGTCAATGGAACTGGCTACGGATCTCTTGGTCTTGTCAACGGGCATTGTTCCGGAAGATCCCACCGAGTTGGCCCAGATGCTCAAGGTGCCGGTCACGGCTGAAAAATTCTTCCTAGAGGCTCATGTCAAGCTGCGACCGGTGGATTTGCCGGTGGATGGCACCTATGTCTGTGGTTTGGCCCATTCACCCAAGAGCATGGATGAGACCATTGCCCAGGCCCAGGCTACAGCTGGTCGTGCCTGTCAGCCCCTGGCCAAGGGCTTCATTACTCCGGCGCCCATTGTCTCTAAAGTGGATCCGGCCCTCTGTATTGGTTGTGGAGTCTGCGAGACCTTTTGTCCTTATAAGGCTATCCAGATCTACAAGGAGGGCAAGAGGCGCAAGGCCAAAACCATCACCGCCTCCTGCAAGGGTTGTGGGGTCTGCGCGGCTCGTTGTCCCACCTTGGCTATTGATATGGGGCGTTTCAGCATGGCTGGCATCATGGCCCAGATTCATGCCTTTGGAAATGATGACTTAGAAAATAAAACGGAGCAAAGAGATGTCTGATTATAGTCCGAAAATACTTGGTTTTTTATGTAACTGGTGCTGCTATACCGCCGCTGATTCAGCAGGCGTTGGCCGCTACCAGTATCCCCCTAATATGCGGGTTATCCGCATGATGTGTACCGGTCGTCTCGACCCTTCATTTCCATTGGAGGGGCTGGCAAAAGGGGCAGATGGTATCTTTGTTGGGGGCTGCCACCCTGGCGAATGTCACTACAGCGATGGCAATTACCACGCCCTGATCACCGGTTCTCTGGTTCATGAAACCTTGGTGCGACTAGGAATCAACAAGGAGCGATTTCTCATTGATTGGGCCTCGGCCGCTGAGGGACCAAATTTTGTCAAGATTATCACTGCATTCACAAAAAGAATTGCCAGGCTGGGACCATTAGGAGAGGCCGAAGGCTTGGCTGGGGAAGATCTGCAAACAAAACTTGCAATGGCCGCTGAAACGGCCCGAGGTCGTAAGGTACGTACAGGCCTGATTAATGCCAGTAGAGAGATGGTCAAGGGCGGTGATTTCTCCCGTGAGACCATTAGCGGTCTGGTAGCGACTAAATGTGATAAGGCCCTCACCGCCCTGGTGGGCTAACCATAAAACAATAAAAGATTTAAAATTTCAAAAGGAGATACAACCATGCTTGAAGTAACAGAATCAGCCCTTACCAATGTTAAAGACCACCTTGATCAACAGAAGATCGACTCGGCCATCCGTGTGAACTTGATGTCTGGCGGCTGTGCCGGCCCCAGCCTTGGCCTTGCCATAGATGAGGCCAAGGACAACGATCACACCTTTGACCATGGTGGGGTAAGCTTTCTGGTGGACAAGGGCCTTGCCGAGACCTGTGGCGCCATCAAGATCGATTTCATCGAAAAAAAAGATGGCAACTGTGGTTGTGGCGATGGCGGCGGTTTCGTGGTGACCAGTGAAATGCCGCTGAACAGCGGCGATTGTTCCTGTTCCTCTGGTTCCTGCGGTTAGAAATTTGTCGAAGGCAACGAGCCGCTAATAGGGAGGGATTCTTAAAAGATCAACCGTGATGACAAAAACATCATAACACAGGGGCAATGGTGCTGGTGCGCCCGGCGGTCTTCAAAACCGTTCGCCACGACTGCAAATCGTGGAGGAGGTTCGATTCCCCTTGCCCCTTCCAATGTCAACCAAATCGTATCACAGGAATCCAATGGAACTCAGAAGATGAACAAAAACGTCATAATAGGAGTTGCCGGCCATGTGGACCATGGCAAGACGTCCTTTGTCCACTGCCTGACCGGTATAGACACCGACAGGCATCCGGAAGAAAAGCGGCGCGGCTTGTCATTGGACTGCGGCATTGCTTACTTGAAAAAACCGGACGGGTCGGCAGCCGCCTTTGTTGATGTGCCAGGGCATAGTAATTTCTTAAAAAACACCGTCCGCGGTCTCCACTGTATTGATGCGGTTGTACTTGTCATCGCCGCAGATGACGGAGTGATGCCTCAGACCAGGGAGCATTTGGAGATACTGAATTTTTTCAATGTCCGTGATGGAATGATCGTCTTAAGCAAGACTGACCGGGTGGATAACGAGACCCTGGAACTTGCAGCGCAGGAAATCAAGGAACTTGTGGCCGGAACCTTTCTCCAGGGCAAACCGGTGATCAGGTTCTCGACTGTGGACAATTCAGGTCTTGCTGAGGCAGAACGTGCTCTCGACAGGATATCAACCTCAGTATCCAGGGAAAAACATGATGCTCCTTTCCGGCTGTGGGTCGATCAGGTCAGGAGTTTACCAGGCATAGGGACGGTGGTTAGTGGATCGGTGTTATCCGGCACCGTTCGATTACAGGATGTTGTAAGAATCTTACCGAACAATATGGAGACACGGATCCGTTCAATGGAGTCTCACGGACGTCAAGTGAACTTTGCTGTGGCAGGGCAGAGGATTGGAGTGAATCTGCACAGGATTTCCTGTTCCGAGATCAAGCGTGGCATGTGTCTGGCTCACCCCGACACTGTTCCTTCTTCTTATTTACTCAACTGTGAAATGCGGCTTCTTCCTGATGTTGCTGAGACAATCAAGGACGGACAAAGGATAAAGCTCTATCTCGGCACCTCGATCAACAACGTAATGGTCAAGCTCGTCGACAAAGCCAGGCTGGCGCCAAATGAAAGCTCTTTTGTGCAATTCCGTTGCAAAAAGCCTGTCGCAGTATTACCCGGGGACAGGTTTGTGATTTCCCCCTTGAATAAAAACAATATCATTGCAGGCGGTACCGTGCTGGAAATCGCCGAAGAAAAACTGCGGACAGGCAATAAGGCCAGCACCCTATTACGGCTTTCCGCGCTACTGGAGAATGATGTTGCTGGATACCTCAACCAGCTGATGACACGTCATCCGGGGCGACCGCTTGATACCGGGCATCTTGCCACCCGAACTATTTTACCGGCTGACAATTTGAATAAACACCTTGCGGCAGGCATTGATAAAGGTGATTTGATCCAGCTTGCGGATGGTGGAATTGTCAGAAAAAATGCCTTTGAGAAATACCAGCATCTTTTTGCCGAAATTGTCTCAGCAATCACCTGTAACCAACCGGATAAAGAATGCGTCCATATTCAGGAAATTTTGCACCGATGCGATCCGCTCTGTCATAAGGGTTTGGCAAACGCTGTTATTGAAGATTTCTGTCGGCATGGTGTATGGCTGAGGACAAAAGGAGGAGTACGTCCCGCCGGAACCAGATGCCGACTTCCGGCAAATCTGGCGGCAGTCGCGGATTCATTGCTATCCTTTGCCAACAGCAACGGCATCCGTCCTTTCAGCCCTGAATACTTCGTCAAGGTATCCGAAGACAAGAGGGATATGCGGCAAATCTTCAAGGCGTTGGATTATCTCAACAGAAATAAAGAAATGATCCGTTTGAGGAATAACCGCTATCTCACCTCAATAGCCATGGAGGTGATCAAAAAAAAGGTACGAAAAAGAGTGCACGAGAAAGGTGCCATACATTTACGGGATTGCAAGGAAGTTTTTGACTTTAACAGGAAGATAGGCCTTCATGTCCTGGAACATCTCGACAGGGTCGGCTTTACGATTAGCAAAGGAAAGGAGGAAGGCAGAGTGCTGCATTGAAAGAACAAACCTACCTAAAGCGAAAATCCGGATTGAAATAGCAGGAAGTCCTGCAGTGCACACAAGCTCAGCGAAAACAAGACATTGCGGAGGCAGAGTGATGGTGCTGATATATTAAAAGGAGTTTTCATGTTGAATAGATTCATTGTCATTTTGCTTATCATCCTCCTGTTGCCATCCCCGGCCCTTGCCTTTCAGCAAGCCGGCTGTGGGGCCGGTGATTGCCGGGACTGCCACGCCTTGAGCAAGAAGGAGGCCACTGCCCTGTTAAAAGGCAAGGTCACGGAGGTGGTCGAAGTCAAGCGCAGCCAGGTACCTGGCCTCTGGGATGTCGAGGCTATCCATAAGGGTCGTAAAATCCCGCTCTATATTGATTTTTCCAAGCAATATCTGCTCAGTGGTAACATCGTCCGACTGACCAACGGCGAGAACCTGACCCAGCAGAGTTTTATTAAGATGAACAAGGTGGATATTTCTCGGATCCCTCTGGGTGATGCAGTTATTATCGGTAATCCAGCGGCCCCCCGTAAGATCATAGTCTTTGATGACCCGGAATGTACCTACTGCCGGAAACTCCATCCGGAAATGGTAGAGGTTGTCAAAGAGCATGCAGACATCGCCTTCTTTATCAAGATGTTTCCTTTGGCCATGCATCCCAAGGCCTATAACAAGGCCAGAACCATTATTTGTGCCAAGATCCAAGGGTCAAATGACCTGGCCCGAGCCCTGCTGTCCGACAGTCTGGCTGGCAAGTCATTACCTGCTCCGGTCTGTGAAGGTGACCAGGTTGATCAAAATATCGCCCTGGCCAAGGAACTCTATATAACCTCCACACCCACCCTGATTATGCCGGATGGCCGGGTGCTGCCCGGCTATCAAGTGGCGGATAAGATTGTGGCGGCCCTGAATCCTGCAAACCCATGAAGCGCGTAATCCTTGAAATCCATCAAACCCGCCGTTTTGGCAAGTTGTTACAGGCCATGTCCAAGGCTGGTAAAAATGAGCGAAAAATCGCCAGGCGAGCCGAGAAGATCCTTGTTGACCTGCAGGCTGACCCCTTGCATGAAGAAACGGAATGCCGACGCACCCACTATGGAGAGAATCGACTCAAGGATTGTCGTAAGTACGATCTCTCCTGCGGCTTTCGGCTTGTCGGTTTGAGAAGGGATAGGCGACTGATCTTTACCTGTATCGGCAGTCATGACGACTGTCAGCACTGGATAGAAAATCACCAGAAAAATCCGGAAAAGATCGAATCGGTTCCGGTCTCCGAGAGTTGTTCCGAGAATAGCCAAGAATCAATTTCGCATCGGAGGACAGAGCCGGACATTGACGAATATGAGGAACATCTCATGGCTAGAATCGATGAACAGATGCTCTGTGAAATTTTCTCTGGTCTCTGCAAGGGATCAGCTAACTTAAGGAATAATAATAACCACGGAGGAAGAAATGAGAATGCTAGCTGAAATCTTCCCGGAATTTACCGGGATGCTGAACCAGATGGATGACCTGCTCACTAAAAAAAGGCCGGTGGATGAAAAGACTTATCAGTTCATCTGTTTTGCCCTGTCCATCAAGGGGAGATCTAAGCCTTGTGTGCTCAAACATTTTAAAGGGGCGCTAGATGCCGGGGCCACGGTGGAGGAGTTGAACTGGGTCTTTGCCCTGACCATGCGGGAGGCCGCCGGGGTGGATGATTGCTGGGCCCATGATGTGATTGGTGATTGGCAGGATATTGCTGGCGGCAAGATAAACTGTGAGTGCCAGAGATGAAAAAAAGGATCACCAGTAAACAATATCTGACCATGTGTCTGGGGGAATGCTTCGGCACCTTTCTGCCGGCCTGTGAGACAGATCAGGTGGATAAAAATATTGCCCTGGCCAAGGAACTGTATATCACCTCCACGCCCACTCTTATCATGCCGGATGGTCACGTTTTTCCTGGATATAAAAAAGCCTCCGGTATCGTCAAGATTTCAAAGGTTTCTCTTAGTTCGCCATCTGCAGATTGAACTGAGGATATTTGCTGTTACACAATAAAACACCAAGGATTAAGGGTATGAAGGATAGAAATAAGCAAGCAAGGGCTGCAGGGCAAGCTGCAGCAGAAAAATATAAAAAGGGATGGGTTTGCACCGAAGCCATACTCCTTAGTCTAAGAGAGCATGATTTGTTAGATGTGCCAGATGAACTTGTCAAAGCCTCAACGGCTCTAGGTGCCGGATTGGGTTTTAGCCGAAATACCTGTGCGGCTTTAATCGCTGGAGCGTTGGCATTAGGTCTTAAATATGGCCGAACGGATCGTAGCGTCAGTAGGAAAAAATCATGGAGCCGTGTTGATCAACTGGTGGAGCGTTTTGAAAAACAATATGGAACCGTCTCATGTAAGGAGATTACACAAAAATTCAGTATCAATGTCTTTGCTTCTCCTGAGCGTATTAATAAGTGCATGGATGTGATTAGCTTTACAACCCGCGAAACAACTAATCTTCTATTTGATTCAAAAGAGAATTTCAACGACCCGGAAAAAGAGGCCTATTTTGCCAAGCGGGAAAGCAAGCATTCGTATCCTTGAAATCCTGGTGCCATTACTGGACAGGGCAGTGGCAGCCCTCTGCTTCCGGTTTTTCGTCACCCCCTTGATGGGCGGCAAGCAGTCAGAGGCCTGCGAATGTTCGGTGGAGAAGAAATGAAAACAACGTATAACAATTTAATAACCAAAAGGAGGTTAAAGAAATGAAAAGAAGAAATAAACAAATCAGAAGAGTATCAGTATTCCTGAGGATTATCGGCATGGTTGCCGTTATAACCGCACTCGCCCCTGCTATCTTCACGGCAGGCAAGGCATACGCCAAAGTACCCACGATAAATTTCGCCTACATATTATCGGATCATCATGCCCCGCTCATGCTCATGGCCCATGACTGGAAAATTTTTAAGGAGAAATACAATATTTATCTCAAGCCGGTTGCCGAGAACAAGCGCTATGATTTCTTTTATGATGGTGAAAAGATCGCCAGGGTAAAGCTTATTCCCACCAAAAAGGGGCCGGATCTTGAGAAACTTGTGGCCCAGGGTAGTGTCGATATAGGCATAAGCGGCACCCAGGCAATCATGATGTCGATTGATAAGGGCGTAAAGACCAAGATTATTTCTCCCTTGCAGATAGCGGGCAATGTATTTGTCCTGAAAAAGAGCCTGCCAATGGAAAACTTTGGTGATTTTGTCAAGAAAATCAAAGGGCGTAAAGGCCAATTCAAGATTGGAATGCCCGGCCCTCATACAGTGGCGGCCATTATCTTCAGATCCAGCCTTGATCATGAGGGCATCACCTATACCGAGGATGTTAACAACAAGAAGGCGGATGTCTTGTTTATCAACATGAAAGGACATGGCAATCTCATTGCCGCCCTTACCAACAATATCACGGAGGGGATTATCGGGGCTCAGCCTTTTCCCTCGGTGACCATCAACAGGGGCGTGGGCAAATTCATCCTCAACCTCCAGGATGTTACTCCCAATAACAGATGGCATGGCCACGCCTGTTGCTCTTTTGAGGCAACCGAAAAGTTTATGCAAGAACAGCCGGAGCTGTTATCCAAGATAATGGAATTGATGGTGCTCGGGATAGATATGGCCAACAACGAAAAATCATTGACCGCCAAGGCATGCTCCACCTGGCTTGGTGTTGAAGAGGCCGTTGAAAAGCTGGCCATGCCGACCCTGGGTTACACGAGCATCCCCTCGGCGTCGTGGAAAAACAGCGTTTACACCTATGCCGAAATCATGGATGGGATGAACATGTTTAATGGCAGAATGCGTGGAAAGCGTGGTAAGGAACTGGATTCCGTTCTCTTTGACTTCCAATATATCGAGACGGCAAAAGAACGACTGATCCGAAAAAACATTTTATAGGAATATACCCAACAATGACTCAAAAGGTTCTAGAAAAGATGATGTTGCGCCTCTTGCTGCCGGCCTTGCTGGCTATTTCATGGCAGGCCCTGGCTGTTGTTATTGATAAGCCGACAACGCTTCCCAGACTGGAGGCGGTGGGCAATGTTCTGGCCCATCCCACCGAAAAGATACTGATTACCGGAAGCCTGGTTGAAAACAGCATTATCAGTCTTATCCGAGTGGCTTGCGGTTTTTGCCTGGCAGCAGCCGCGGCCATCCCGCTCGGGATCCTGATGGGTTATTTTGGCCTGGCTGAGAGGCTTTTCGAGTCAGCCATTGAATTGTTGAGGCCGGTGCCGCCGCTGGCCTGGGTGCCGTTGATTCTGGCCTGGTTCGGTATAAAAAGCCTTGCTGATTGGTTTCCGGAGCAGAGCTATTCTATGATCTGCGATTCCATCCAATTCTCCATGGTTTTCATCATCCTGATTGGTGCCTTTTTTCCCATTCTGATCAGCACCATTCAAGGCGTTAAGAGCATTCCGCAAATCTTACTCGAATCCGCGCGGACCTTGGGAGCAAAGAATCTTTCTTTGCTTTATAAGGTCATTGTCCCGGCCATTCTTCCCTCGATAGTAACCGGGCTGCGGATTGGCTTGGGGGTAGGCTGGATGTGCCTTGTGGCAGCAGAAATGATGCCGGGCAGTAGTGCTGGTCTTGGTTATCTCATATGGTACGCCTATGAGCTCTTGCGCACGGAAATCGTGGTGGCCGGCATCGTGGTGATCGGCCTTTTGGGCTTTTTCATGGACCAGGGTTTTCGCTATGTTGAACAGAGGTTTCTCTGGGTCAATAGGATGAGGTAGGCCATGTTGGATATCGTCAATCTATCTAAATATTACAGTAATACAGACGGCGAAAGAGTGCTGGCGGTCAGCGACCTGTTTCTGCAGGTCAACAGGAACGAGTTTGTGTGTATTGTCGGCTCTTCAGGATGTGGCAAGACCACAACCTTGCGACTCGTGGCAGGACTTGATAGGCCCACCAAAGGCAAAATTACTCTGGACGGGAAAAAGATCAACGGTCCCTCTCCTGAACGGGGCGTGGTATTTCAGGAATATACCCTTTTCCCCTGGCGAACCGTATTAGCTAACATAACCTTTGGTCTTGAGATAAAAAAGATTGGAAAACAGGAGGCTTGCCAAATAGCCGGGAAGTATCTTCAATTGGTCGGGCTGGCCGATTATTCCAGGGCATACCCCTATGAGCTCTCCGGCGGTATGCAGCAACGGGTGGCAATTGCCAGGGCATTGGCCGCTGATCCGAAAATTCTGTTGATGGATGAGCCTTTCGGCGCTCTGGATGCCCGAACCAGAGAACTTTTACAAAACGAATTGATAAGGATCTGGCAAAACAACCAGAAAACTATCATTTTTGTCACGCATAGCATAAATGAAGCTATTTTCCTGGCCGACCGCATTGTGGTCATGAAAAGAAATCCCGGCAGAATCCAGGAGATTGTCACAATCGAGCTACCAAGATCAAGAGAAAGAACTGATGAATCATATAAACGTTACTACACCAAAATCCACAGGATGCTGGAAAATGATTTATGAAGCCACAACTTCTCAAAGAGATGGTTGGCGCCTTTGCCCGGGTGGTTGGCAATGATAATTCTTTTACCCACAAGGCCCTGACTCGCTGATGAATTTATTCCGAACAGTTTTCCCAATCAATGCCCTCCCTGCCGCCCAACTGGTCAGCGAAGGCATTGACGCTCTCAGCCACAGTGGCGGGATAAAACTTAAGGCCGTGCAACGCTATTATGAACAAGTGGATGCGGATTTACTGTTCTGTTTCAGCGACATCGCCATTCAGGCCGAGGCTATGGGGGCGCAGGTCTTTTTCAGTCCGGACAGTATGCCGGCCGTAAGCCGGCCGGGCGCCACCCTGACCCGGGTTGATGTCCGGAAAAATCCGAGAATGCGGGTGAATGCTGAAGTAATCCGCGGACTCAAACGGACATACCCGGCGCGACCCGTGGCAGCCATGGTCTATGGCCCTTTTACCGTGGCCGGCCAGGTGGCCGGAGAGCAGCAGGTTCTCCGGGCAGTGGTAAAAAATCCTGATGAGGTCCATAATTTGCTGGAAAAAGCCTATGTCTGCGCCCGCGATTATGCCGACCTGCTCCTTGCTGCCGGAGGTTTGGTACTCTGGGTTTCCGACCCGCTTGCCTCCCTGCTGCCGCCGAATATGTTCTGGGAGTTTGCCGGAGCCTCTCTAGCCCGTCTTTTCGAAAAACACCAAGGGCCTACCGCCCTGCATATCTGTGGCGATACCTCCAGGATTGTAAAGGAAATGGTGGGCACCGGGGTGGACTCTATCAGCTTTGATCAATGCCTGGACCTGACTATTGTTGAAGATGAGGTGCCGGATTCGGTGGCTATCATCGGCAACCTCGATCCGGTGGAAATCCTGGAACTGGCCTCGGAAAAAGCGGTTGCCGAGGCTACTGTGGATCTAGTTACGGTCATGGGGATAAAAAAGAATTTCTGCCTCAGCAGTGGCTGTGCGCCCCCAGCAACCACACCCCTTGCCAACCTCATTGCTTTTGTAGAATCAGGCCACGCCTCCCTTGCTGAAATGGGTCGGCAACGGATAGATATAGAGGAGATTGCCATCCAGGTCCATGCCGGTGACAGAAAAAAAGTCACTGCCAGGATGGAAGAAGCGCTTGCCAGCAATGCTGACCCCATGCTTCTCCTCAACTCCGGCCTCATGCGAGCCATCCGCAAGGGCAGCGCCCGTTATGAGGCTCATTCTTGCCACCTGCCGGAAATACTTCTGATGGTCGATGCCTTTTATGATGGTTATCAGCTTCTCCGCCCTCATCTCAGCCTCTGCCAAAGAGATACTCCCCAGATCGCTCTGGGAACGGTGCAGGGTGATATTCATGAGATCGGCAAGGATCTAGTTAAGGTTATTCTGGAAACCATGGGTGTGAAAGTTCTGGATCTGGGGGTCAATGTGGCGGCAGAACGGTTCCTGGCCGCCTATCTTGATGAGGGTATCCCCTTAATTGGACTTTCCGCCTTCAATACCACCTCCCGGCAACAGGTGGAAAAGATTGTCGAGCTGTTCAATAATCATGGTTGCGCCCAAGCCGTCATCCTGACTGGCGGGGCTGCCATGAATCAGCAGGTTGCTTTCAGTCTGGGCTGTCACGGTTATGCCCGTGACGCGATGGCAGCCGCCAAACAGGTGCGGGGATGGCTCAAAAAAATTGAAGATTGACAAGTGGCATCCTTGCCTGGATGAAAAGCTCATTACCTGGTTGCAAATTGAAAACAATCTTCCAGCCAAAGCATTGCTGCCCGCTATCTGGCAGGAGGCCCTGGAACTTATCCAACCCCACACCTGGACATGCCGACTGGAACGAGAGGACTTTTTTGAACGTTTTTCGCCCCATGCCCGGCAAAGTAAGGTCGTGTGCCGTCTTCTCGAAGAGGCCACAGGGGTCTGGCTACTGGTGGCAACAATCGGCGAGGGGCTTGAATCCCGGGCCCGATCCCTGCTGCAACAACGAGAAAGTTTCCACGGCTACATCCTTGACCGGCTAGGTTCATTCCTGGTCGAGGATATTATCTCGACCCTTGATGCCTCTGTTGGCAATCATTGCCAGCAACAGGGAGGCCAGACAACCAGGCGTTACAGTCCTGGATACCGTGATTTTTCCCTGGCCGCGCAACAGATCTTTGTGGATATGGCCTGCAGTGACATCCCTTATCTTCAAGTCAATTCCGGCCACATTTTAAAACCGGAAAAGTCAGTTACCGCAATCAAGGGAGAAATATAAATAATGAAGGAGAAATACCAATGCGAATGTTAACTGAAATCTTCCCAGAATTTACCAAAATGTTCGACCAGATGGACGACCTGCTCACTGAAAAACGGCCGGTGGATGAAAAAACCTACCAGTTCATCTGCTTTGCCCTGTCCATCAAGGGTAGATCAAAGCCCTGTGTGCTCAAACATTTCAAGGGCGCCCTTGATGCCGCGGCCACAGTGGAGGAGTTGAACTGGATCTTTGCCCTCACCATGCGAGAGGCGGCCGGGGTGGATGATTGCTGGACCCATGATGTGATCGGTGATTGGCAGGAAATTGCCAAGGGTAAGGTGAGCTGTGAGTGTGCGAAATGAAAAACCACTTGACGTCAAACAATACCTGACCATGTGTCTGGGTGAATGCTTTGGCACCTTCCTGCTGGTCTTCATCGGTACTGGCTCAGTGGCCGTGGCCGTGCTCTTTGAGGCCTTCAGCGGTCTCTTGCAGGTGGCCCTGGTCTGGGGTGTCGGCGTGACCCTGGCCATCTACGCCACCCGCCATCTCTCCTGCGCCCATCTTAATCCGGCGGTCTCCTTGGCCATGGTCTTGGCCAAACGGATGGATAGCCGCCTGCTTCCCGGCTACTGGCTGGCCCAGCTTCTAGGTGGCATTATCGCTGGGGCTACGGTGCTCCTGATCTTTGGAGATATCATAGTCCAGTATGAGGCAGCTCATGCTATTATTCGCGGAACCCCTGAATCGATTCAGACCGCTATGATGTTCGGAGAGTATTTTCCTAACCCCGGTAATGCGACTCCATTTGGGCTTTCCCTGCCTATGGCTATGCTGGTGGAGGCAATGGGCACCTTCCTTCTGGTCATCATGATCTTTTCCCTCACCGAGGGCTGTAATGTTGGTCGCCCCTCCGAAGCCATGGCTCCCATTTTTATCGGGGCCACGGTCACCGTCCTCATAGCCCTCTTTGCGCCCCTGACTCAATGCGGCATCAACCCGGCCCGTGATCTCGGTCCCCGGTTGGTGGCCTGGCTGGCCGGTTGGGATTCCATCGCTATTCCCGGCCCCCAAAACGATTTTTTCTGGGTCTATATTCTGGCCCCATTGCTGGGCGGGACAGTGGCAGCGGTGAGTTTCCGATTTATCGTCACCCCCTTGATGGGCGGCAAGCAGGAAGAGGCCTGTGGGTGTTCGGTGGACAAGTGAAATACAAAACAATTAATATTAAGGAGAAATGAAATGATTCAAGAACTGAAGCAAAATAGAGTCGCTATATCCATTACAGCTATTATTTGTTTATTGGCTGTAGGGCTTTTCGGGATGGCAGTCCCCGCTATGGCTGACTCTCTGGCTCCCTTCCGGGGCGAAAGCGGTACAATAAAGGTCTCCGGCGGCATAAAGACAAAATAACAGCGTCGCTACGCTCCGACACTCGTGTCCGGAATCACTGGACTGGGTGTCCGGATTCAGTGGAATACGCACAGAGTACTTTTCTTGGGATATTAACCACTTGACTTGGTCCGACCCCTTGCCATCGTTCCCCCATGTGGCAATCTCAAGCCGACATAATTTCTCTTAGGTGCCCCCCCGGCAAAGCCGGGGGAGAGTATCGATAGTGGTGATCTCGCAAAGGAAGCCGTCCTAGTGCGAACGAGGCAGTCGATTTTTAAATTGACACTCGTTATGTTTGTCTGTATACAGCGTCATGAGTAATGATGATAAGGAAGCCATAAATGCCTATCGTTTGCGTGGGAGAATATGGATAGAAGGTGCAGAAGGCACGTTTCTCGGCTACGGACGAGTTGTCCTCTTGGAGAGGATTCGCGATTACGGTTCTATAAGTGCTGCAGCCCGATCTATGAAGATGTCGTATCGACACGCCTGGAAACTGGTTGAATCGATGAACCGTCAGAGTAGAGTGGCAGTGGTGGAAAAGACTACAGGTGGCCGGGGTGGCGGCGGAGCGGTAGTCACTCAAGAGGGCGAGCAAGCAATCACTTCTTTCTGGTCTGCTTATCAAGATTTCAAGGATTTTCTAGCCCAGCGCTCGGAGAATCTTGACATTTAGTTTTTTTTACCATGCGTTATGTTTGGCAGAACATAACCAGTATTAGTAAGGAGAAAATCGAACACAACTCAACTTGTAACAATTTGTTGTGTTGTTAGTATGTTACAGGATATTTTTGCTAATAAAAAAGAATCTGATTACCCCCATTCCTCAGCAAGCTTTAATTTGTGATGAGGAAGAGGGTTGGTTAAAACAGCTTGTTTAATAAAAACATCAATCATAGAACCCATTTGAAACCTGTTATTGAAACGGAAATTAAACTCCGCCAAATAACGAGGTAAATGCTTTGAGCTGACTGAGTGGTATGTTCCATGAATAGATCTTTTTACATTACTAATCATAGTGTTAACCCAATGAAAAAACTTGTTATCCGGATTTTCATATAATCCTTTAGTAATTATAGAGTGGTGCAGATCTACAACATCACAAATTCTTGAGAATGGTCTAAACCCATCTGTCAGTACGACACAACTCTCGTCCAGATGCTTTAAAGACCAACGATTAATTTCATTGGAGGTAAATGACGTAACTTTGCTCATTCGCATATGAATAGGATGTCCTTTGTCATTACGGGATACCGCGGCTAAAAAAGGGGTTTTGCCCGTCGCACCACGACCACGCTTACCATCTTTTTTTTTACCGCCCCAGTACACATCGTCCAGCTCAACAAAGTTTTCAAGAAGAAGAGTATCATCGGCACTCTTCATTACATGTTGGATTTTTTGTTTCATGCGAAATGCTGCATTTACTGAAATACCAAGTAGACGCCTGAGGTGGAGTCCTGAAAGCCCACCTTTAGATTGTGTTATGAAATATATTGCCAAGAACCATGTCGTCAGTGGGAGTTTGGAAGACTCGAAGATAGTGCCACTGATTAAAGAACACTGATGCTTACAGTTGGTACATTGGAATAATTTACGTGACATTACAGAATAGTAATGGTTGCAGTTGCATTTTGGACAACGATACCCGTGTGGCCATCGAACCTTGAAAAGATGGTTCCGGCAGTCGGCTTCTGTACTATATGTCTTCAAAAATTGGTGCAAACTTAAACCTTTTTGACGCTGTATTTTGTTTCTGGGCATGATTAATCTCCTATGTTTTTAGAGATTATGACATACTTGGGTTATCACAGAGTGAGCACCCTAAGAGTTTTTTTACAATTGCTGAACTTTAGGGGTAATCAGAAAAAAGAATCATAATCTCCGAAGGCACTTATCCCCCTTGTGGGGTGTTTTCGGACCATTCTGTTGCTAACACTACAAAAATGTCGGCATGATTGGTGGAGCTTGTTCTGTGTCTCTGGAGACGATTTATCCATACAATCAATCGTAATTAAAGGAAATACAAACATATTATTCGCATTGGCATAACCCTTATAAGTACCTCACTGTCAACCAGGTAAATAACGACATGTCAGTCGTTTGCCAAGCAACCTTTTTAATTTTCAACTGGAGGAACCATTATGAGATTTTTTTTCAAAAGCATCATCACGCTAGCATTGCTGGCTCTGACTGTGCCTGCCGCAGCCCATTTCACCTTCGCCGCAGATCGTTTGTTGGTCTATGCTGGGGCAGCCTCCAAGCCACCTACTGAGGAGGTGGCAAAGGCCTACGAACAAAAAACCGGAATCAAGGTTGATGTGATTTTTGGAGGCTCGGGATATGTCCTGTCTCAGATGAAGCTTGCCAAGCAGGGTGATCTCTATTTCCCTGGCTCCTCCGACTACATGGAGAAGGCCAAGCGCGATGGTGACGTGTTTGCCGAAACGGAAAAGGTTATCGTCTACCTGGTGCCGTCCATCAACGTGCAGAAGGGCAATCCTCGAGGCATCCGTACGCTGAAGGATTTGACCAAACCGGGCCTTCGCGTGGCCATCGCCAACCCGGACGGGGTGTGCGTCGGCGCTTATGCGGTGGAGATTATGGAGAACGAATTTACTCCTGCCGAGAAAACCGCTTTCAAGAAAAATCTGACCAACTACACCGGCTCTTGCGCCAAGACCGCCACGGCCATTTCCCTGAAACAGGCAGACGCGGTAATTGGCTGGCGGGTTTTTCAATACTGGGATCAGGAGCGCATCGAGACGATTCCGCTATCCAAAGAGCAAATCCCGCGTATTGGTTATATTCCCATCGCCGTCTCAAAATTAACCCAGAACCGCGAAGCGGCGCAGGCCTTCATCGACTTTCTCATTGGTCCGGAAGGGCAGGCAATTTTCGCCAAGTACAACTACTTTGCCTCGTCGGATGATGCCATGGCCTGGTTGGGCGCAAAAAAACCGGTGGGTGGCGAGTATGTGGTGCCTTCTGATTGGCTGAAAAAGTGAGTCGCGCATGAGTCTGAAGCGCGCCAGCATAACGGCTGCATTGGCGGTGCTGACTCTTTATGCGTTGCTGATTGTCTCGCTGGGTTGGTTTCTGGATGGGACGATTCTGAGCGACACCCTGTTCTCGGAACGTACGCTGTTTGCTGTGCAGTTGTCGCTGGCTGCCGCCACGGTGGCTACGAGTTTGGCCATCCTGCTCGCGGTTCCTGCTGCCTACGGCTTGTCGCGCTACGATTTTCGAGGCAAGGCCGCAGCCGAGACGGTGCTGGAGTTCCCCATTATCGTCTCTCCGGCGGCCTTGGGTGCGATTATCCTCATCTTCTTCAATAACCCGTTGGGCGAGTGGGTGCAAAACCACGTCATGCAATTCGTTTTCACCTTCGCCGGGATTGTACTGGCACAGTTCGTCACCATCCTTGGCCTGTCGGTGCGTATGCTCAAAGCGGCTTTTGACGAAGTACCCGTGGAGTTGGAAACTGTGGCACGGACGTTAGGGGCGACTCCGCGTCATGTCTTTTTCACAGTCACTCTACCGCAAGCGAAGAACGGCATGGTTGCTGCTTTGATTCTCACCTGGGCCAAGGCTCTGGGCGAATTCGGCGCGACGATGATGGTGGCGGGTACTATGGCGATGCGCACCGAGACCATCCCCGTCGCCATCTTCATGCGCCTGTCAAGCGCAGATATTGAGGGCACGGTTGCAATGATCCTTGTTCTGGTTTTTATCGGGCTTGCCGCGCTTTATACAGCACGCCGGGTGCTGGAGAGAAAATCACATGCTTGAGATCAAGGATATGGCCACCGAGGCAGGCGATTTCTCTCTTGATGGCATTAATTTATCCGTTGATGCCGGCAAATGCCACGCAGTGCTGGGACCTTCGGGATCGGGCAAAAGTACCTTGCTCAACGCCGTTCTCGGTGTTTTGCCAATCACTGCTGGTTGCGTGTGGTTGGATGGCGAAGATATATCTCGCTGGCCCATTGAGCGTCGTAATCTCGGCTATGTTCCACAGCATCTTGGCTTGTTCCCGCACCTGTCTGTCCGTGACAACCTTCTTTACAGTGTCCGCGCCCGCAAGATTCCTCGGATCGATTGGCAGACGCTGTTCGAAAAAATGGTTGAAGTAACTGGAATTGGTCATTTGCTTGAGCGTCGTATCGCCACACTCTCGGGTGGTGAACGCCAGCGTGTTGCCTTGGTGCGTGCGCTGATGGGGAACTCGCGCTTGGTATTGCTCGATGAGCCATTCACTGCTTTGAATGAAAGCCTGCGCCAGGAGCTGTGGTGGTTAGTCAAGGAGCTACAGCGTGAAAGGGAGCTAACGGTTTTGCTGATCACCCACGACCTGACTGAGGCCTATTTTCTGGCGGATAACATCACCGTGCTCATCGATGGCCAACAGGAGCAGAGCAGCGATACTGTGAGTGTCTACCACAGTCCGGCCACGATCGCTGTAGCCGATTTCCTCGGAATTAAAAATTTATTTTCAGCAACTATTGTGAGCCTGACGGCGAATCATATTGAAGTAGATTGTCCTGTTCTTGGTCATCGCATACGGCTGTCCGGTAACGCTCCTGTGGGTGCCAGGATTCGCATTGGTATCCTTCCGGATAATGTAGCTCTGCGCGATGCGTTACATCCGCCTCGCCTGGGAGAAATCCTTTTGACAGGCAGGGTGCGTCTTATTCCAATGAAATCCCACGTCGATATCAGATTTGAGAATTCGGATTGCACACTGGTTGTGCATATTTCAGCTTCTGAAAGGCTGGTGAAACGTTTCATGCTCGTGGATAATCAAGTTGGTGTGACGATCGGTCTACCTAAGACAGCCCTGTTCTGGATACCGGACGAATGACATTCTCCATTAAATGGGTCTACTTTTGGGGAAGAACGTCAGGATGATGTTGACTGAAAAAAGATATCCTTTGGCAATATTAGCAGTGTTTGAAAACTTGCCAGTAAGTATCCACCGGTAAAACCGGTGGCTTTAAATTATGGACCGCTCAAAGCGGTATATTAAAAAGATTCACTGACCACCATTCGGTGGTCGATTGTTAAAATAATTTCAGTTGTTCAACACGATGTTTGATCGTTAGCTATCTCACTAATCATCCATTTTCACCCCGCATTAATTATATCTTGTATGTCTGTCGTTAATTTTCCTTTTATCTCATCTGCCGTATCGATAAGGCTGGTCTTTTGCGTGTCAAAAAGAAGCATCTCGAACATATGTATAAGATAATTATTGAGTTTAACGTGTGTGTTGGTTGGTTCTTGGATTTTCCAGTAAAGCGGTGATTCCTCTCGCGCCATTTCTCTTAAAACAAAATGGCATTCATGTACTACAATTTCGGCTATCAATTCTACCTTTTTATCATGAAAAGCAACCAATCCTTCAAAACCAAACATACCCTTTGGGGTTATTCGACCCTGTTCCATAAATCTAATGTATCCCGAGGTTCCCATCAAAACAATCTGGCAATGGCTTAAGAGATTAACTGTACGTTCAAGATGATTGAGTAGATTGTTTTTGAGAAGGAATTGAAGATTTTCATTAAGGTCCTGAACAGTACTGTCGGGAACAAACATTAAAAAACCAATTTCAGGCTCTATGCCAACAGATCGGCAAAGTGCGATTGCGTTCTCGCTTATTGTTTGGGATGAATATTTGTCAAGACTTCCAAGGACCGACTTTGACCCACTCTCAATGCCAAGAAGTAGTGACTTTAAGCCTGAGGCGACAAGACTGTCCATGATTTCCTGATCAAGATCATTTGGTCGTGTCTCCATTCCAAAATTAATGTTCAAAGGTCTTATGAGATCGAGCAGTTGCAAGGTCCTTTTTTTACCATTTCTGCCTGGGCCGATAAAATTTGGGTCAACAAAATAAAAATCGTTGTAACCCTGCTCAATCAAGAGAGATATTTCCGCAGCTACTTTCTCCGGACTGCGACCTTGCCATAACGGCCCATCATTGTAGTAAGATGGTATCGGACAGAATCGGCAATGGTTATAACATCCGCGGCTTGCGAGAATACTAACAGTTTCATCTGGACCACAATCCCTGAGTGGAAATGGAAATCTGTCAGGATCTATTTCGAGAGTTCTCTTCACCAGTAACGGGGTATTCTTCATTGAAGACAAGGCCAGACCCGGAATGACGGTAAGCGTTTTTTTTTCAGAAAGCCTTTGGGCAAGTTGGAGAAGGGTATATTCATATTCGCCAACGGCTATTGAATCAACGCCATCGGTTTTCTCAATGATGCTTCTCCATGCCAAAGTAGGGAAAAAGCCAAAAAAATTAATATGACCAGTGAAGCCTTGTCTTTTGAGGGTGTTGATAAACTTAAAGAGGATAGCTGTATGTTCCCAAAGGTAGACGGCATTAATGCAGAGCAGGTCCGGGCACAGATCAAGGAGTTGCCCTGTCGTTTTGGCAAAATCCCACCTGGTTTTGGTGGTGTCCCAGAAAGTAACCTCATGGCCAGCTTCTTGTAAAATTGCAGCGGCATATCCGCCCATTAAACAAGACCAAAGAGGAGTATTGGCAATATCATTGAAACGCTCGTGTGATCGGATTCGGGGATGTTCAAGAATGCAAATTTGCATAGGTTTCCTTTGCATGAATTTTAGAACTCCTAGTGTCTTTCAGGGGGCGAAAATTATTGTGGTAGTAGGCGTTCAGTTAACTTAAGCCGCGAGAAAATTCCAGCCGTCTGACAAAGAATATCAAGTTCATGCTGTACATGAGCTGTTTCAACAGGATTATAATACACAGGGTAGAGTAGGTTTGTTTCTGGAGATAGGAGGTTTTCCTTGAGCAGCTTTCTGGTCAATGATGCTCCGGGATAGAGTCTGACCGTGTTAAAAATAACAGCTCCAAGATTGCCGGCAGGGCCGTGTATGTTCAGAATCTTTTTCATCATATCCATGGACTCCTGATGGTGAGAAGCTGTTTCAAAAGGAAGATTTACCAGAAAGTGGTGCATGGTCAATATGTCAAGTTGGGCACTAATCCGTGCTGCCTGTAGGATATCGGCTGGGGACATTTTCTTGTTGAGAAGTTTCAAGCCATGTTCAGTAAGTGCGTCGCCTGAAAAATAACAGGCAACTAGGCCGGATTCTTTGGCAAGAGCTGCTGTTTCTTCTGTAAAGGTGTCTTCCCGAAAAAAACCTGTCCAGCCTATATTGACATTTCTATTTATAAGTTCACGGCACACGGCTTTAAAATGATCCACTGGCCGATTAACAACTGAGTCGGTAAAATGAAACAAATTTATATCATAGACTCTTTGTAAATACTCAATTTCGGCGACTATTTTTTGAGGACTGCGAAGCCTCATTTTGTTGCCGCCTAAACGTGGATAAAGACAATAACCACAATTGAGGTCGCAACCGCGCTTACCTTCAATTCCTATTGCTGCAATATATTTATTTTTTTTAACATAATCTTCGGGGTTAAAATAATCGTACGCTGGCAGAGGTAGCAGGTCCAGATCAAAACCAGGATGGGGTGAATTTTTGATCAACTCCGAACCATTACGCCAGATAAGGCTAGGCACAGAAATTGGGTTCGTTAGCGAGTTAAGCAGACTAGAAAAAATGGCTTCACCTTCGCCAATAATACCGAAATCTATTGCTGGAATTTCAGCCATTAATTGATTTGCAAACAGGGAAAAGGCCGGTCCCCCTACGATAATTTTTGCCTTGGGTGCAAGTAACTGGCTAATTTGGGCAGCAGCTTGCAAGGATGGAACGTAGGAAACTTGAATACCAGCTAATGGATCAATATTTCGAAAGGAGAGGGCGACCACATCCGGCGTAAATTCGTCAAGCCTATCGCGTAGATCGCTCCAAGGGTCCATGCACAGATTCATATCAAGAGCCGACTTTACTGTATGAGCCGGAGTCATTGCTGTCAATCGTGCCAGCCCCAGAGGAAAAACAATCTCTCCTGAGCCAAGGTTGCTTGTAGGAACTTGAACAAATAATATTTTCACTGACTTACTCCAACATCAAAAGCCCCAGGTATTTGACGTATTGAATTTTTTCTTGAACTGGGCGCAAATTTATGCCGGCATTTCGCGCAGTTTCATAAACATCAATGCCGGAGCCTTCCATGGAAGGCCGCGCCTTTTCAGGGAAACGACATCTGCCGTCTTCTGGGCATTTGTCGCAGAGGGAACAATGGCCGGCACTAAAGACAAAGGCTTTGTGGAATCCACTTAGGAAGGCTTTTTTCTCCAAAGTAAGAAGCTTTTGGTGAAATTCCTTGCCTGGAGGCATTCCCTCTAAAAGAATTGCCCAGGAATATGATGTGAACATTTTTTTTGTCTCATCGCTACTCATACCATTTGGTGGACATTGTAGATTTTCACCGTATACCTGACAACCATATTGGCATTTTTTCCGGACCCATGAACCGATACTTATTTCACTGGCAGGAAGAAGCTTGGCCCTTTGAAATCCTACGTCCTGGGCGAAATAAACCCACTCTTGAAGTTCTGTTTGGCGGCAAGGTTTAAATAAACTCTCAGAGAAAGATGTGTTTTGTGCCGAGACTATAACAGAAGAATCAGTTTCCAAATCACGAATGTGGTTTATTGCCATACCACTGTTCTTCAGCCAGTTAATAATTTTGATGCTCTTATGACATCTGCCGTTATAGGTATTTAGCATCATTGTGAGATCGTAAATTGATCCTTTGACAGGTGATTGTCCAATTCTGTCTGGGAAATAATCATGAATCAGCAGAATGCCTTGGGGGGAAAGCATGGTAAGGGCCTTGATGAGTAGCTCCTTTGCCTCTTCCCTACTGTAAGCATGAAGAAAATTACCGATGATTATAAGCCCATATGTCTTGTCACTTTGGTAATGACGAAAATCGGCTGCAATGAAATTAATATGGCGCCAATCGTTCTCATTTTTGTAGATATCTTTAGCGGCTTTGATGACTTCGGGTAATTCAAGAAGATCAGTGTGATAACTGCAATCAGGCAACTTGGAAGAAGAGTCTGTTTTTGCCTCAATAAAGGTACGGCCGAGTGCGCCGCCTCCACCTCCGATATCAAGAATAGGTGGTTGCCAGGCATCCATGTTGATTATTCGCAGAATTTCTTTTGCCTTCTGTCGCGATAATTGGTCCATGGCTTGTACATAATCAAACGTTTTTTGAGCGTAGTTTGGTTCTGACGAAGACTGAGTTTCTGGGGGGAGAGTATTGGAAATCTTCTGAGTTAATGATCTCCAACCGCTTTGCATATATTTGCGGTAAAGTAGGAAATTCCCCATATATGAGCTGCTTTCAGAGGTCAAATACGTACGAGATATTTGACTGTTTACCCACCGCCCGTCTACTGTTGTGATGAGTTCCATACGGTTCAGAACCGTCAGCATCCTGTCTAGTTCATCTTCATGACAGGATGCTGCCCCGGCAAGTTCATGTGTAGTTGGGAATTTCTTTTCAATCACATCGAAAATATGCAGCTCCATTGCAGCAAAGAGCGTTTCCGAAAACCAGTAGGCTGTGGAAAGATCCTCTAGGTACTGAAAATTTGTGTGAGCTGGGTCAGCATTGAGAAAAGTAAGGTCATACATCAGAAATACAAGGCCCTAATCCAGACAAGCTGGACACTCTGTGTTTGTAACCCCGAAGGGAACGAAAAACATATAAGCGCAAAATGGTGAGATAATAACAAAGAAGAGGTTACTTCTCTTTTTTACATGTTACCTTATCGCCGCGAATATCATCCCCAAAGACTTCCATACCTTTTTTCATCGCGCAAAAATCACCGCACATAGTGCAAGTATCTTTATTGGCAGGGGATCGGCTTTCTTTTACTTTTTTGGCAACTTCAGGGAACATAAGAACTTCATCAAGATCTGCCCAGCGCATGTCGCGCCGGGCCTTAGCTGCTACTTTCTCATTCTCTCTGCGGTCTGGGTATTTGGCGATATCTCCAACTCGTACAGCAAGGCGGGTAGCACGCACACCTTCACGGACATCTTGTTCGTTAGGCAAAGCCAAATGTTCAGCCGGCGTGATATAACACACCAAATCTGCACCATAGCGCGCAGAATTGGCGGCGCCGATTGCTGCAGCAATATGATCATATCCCGCGCCGGTATCAAGGGGGATTGGCCCTAAGACATAATATGGAGCGTTACCACTCATTCGTTTTTCAAGCATGATATTACCGGCAATTTCATCGAGCGGAACATGGCCTGGCCCTTCCACCATCATCTGACATCCCATTTCCCTGCCAAGTTCAGCTAGCTCACAGTTGATGATCATCTCTGCCATCTGGGCTCTATCGTGACTGTCATGAATAGCCCCGGCCCGAATACCATTACCCAGAGAAAGAACCGCATCATATTTTTTCATGAGGGCGCAGACCCTGTCAAACTGTTCATAAAGAGGATTTTCTTTTCCATTAATGTCCATCCAGGCCACCATAAAGGTTCCGCCTTTGGACACTAATCCTCCGTAGCGATAGCCCTGCTTACGCAAACGTTCTATCGTGTACTGGTTGATGCCGCAGTGGATAGCCATAAAACTCATGCCGTCATCTAGCTGTTTTTCAATAAGGTCAAAAAGATACTCAGGGTCTAGTTTACCTGGATTTTTATATTTGTCGGTTGTTTCCTTAAAAGCCTGGTATAAAGGGACATTTCCTACTGGCAAGTTAGTGGTGGACAAAACAGCACGGCGAATTGCATCAAGATCTCCACCGGCAGAAAGCTCCATCAGAGTGTCAGCGCCTTCTTCTTCAGCAGCTTTTGCTTTGCGACATTCCATTTCAATGTCACAAATATCGGAAGATGTACCGATTGAGGCATTAACTTTTGTGCGGAGTCCTGTACCTATACCAACAATCTTCTGGTTCGGTCTATTCGGATGATTTGCAATAACGATTTCTCCAGAGGCAACATGTGATCTAATGATTTCTGGATTATACCCCTCAGCCGAGGCGACCGTATTCATTTGTTCCGTGATAATTCCTTCTCGTGCTAATTCAATCTGGGTTTTCATTTTTTTACACCTTAAAGTAAGTTGTCGAGGCCCCCTAGGAATAAAAAAAAAGGGTCCTGATCGAGCATAAATGCCCGTCAGAACCCTTTGCCATCGAGTTCAATTGCTTAAAGTTGATTAGTTCGTCTTCTGGCTTGCCCTCTCTTTTGGCGGCCTTCCCATTTCATTACATTGAAACAGTGGCAAAATTGTCGAAAAAGTTTCCTTTTGGACTCTAAACAGGAGGGGTTACAGCATCGGGAATGCCACGGATTCACACCGTGTTCCGTTCACAAATCAACTATCTTGTTTATTCTGATTTCTTTTAAATAACAAAATTATTAGATTAATGTCAAGAATAAGTGATCTTACTGTAAGTGCTATTATTTGAATTTTGGGTAATACAAAAAGCAACCATTGTAGTTGCTTAATTTTCCCTTACTTACATTGTGAATATTTTAGTCTCAGTAGAAGTGAAGTCGGTCAGCTTTTATTCATTAAAATACTGAAGTAAATATATGCCTCACAGCTCTTATCAATTCAACAGCTACCAAGAGTGAAGGTACTCCATGACGGACTCAACACTCAGCTGAGTCAATAGCTTCCATGAACATTTTCAAAGGATACGACTTTGATTAACACCGAAAATATAAACCTTGGCAGATCTAATCTCTAATGTTTTTCTTTTTTTCCAAACGTATATAGACTGTAAATCTTGAAATGAGATTTCGGTCATTTCAGGCAAGATCCCTATTGAAATAGTTACTCCATTTCTGACGAACTGGATGCAAGATAATACGCTGCTCTCAGTCGGGAGACAACCTTACAGTATGAAAATTTATTACTATCCTACACAAATATCTAATTACACACAATAAGCTGAGATGTGCCTACTTTTTACACGTATTTTAAGCTAACCCCTTTTGGGGAAATGGGGAACATGTTTTATGTCTTAGCGTACGTTTTCGTACCATTGGACTTCAAACCCCGATACCCCTTTCACGAGAGACGCTCCTTGACGAGGTATGGGAATTGGATAGTTCGACAACAACGCGAACTGTGGATAATCACGTGCTTAAACTTCGAAAAAAGCTGGAAGAGATTCTGGAAGAACCACGCTATTTTATTACCATATATGGCGTTGGCTATAAATTTACAGAATAGTTATATCTCAAGCTGTATTGTCCGCTCAGCTGTTCCTCTTTCCGAAACCACCCTTTTAGCCATGGAAAGGAGAGATGTCTCAAACTGATAAATCCTATTTTGTCAAACTCTGCATGTGACTTTTTATTTCATACTAAAACTGACCACATGTAAGAATTGGAAATATTGTTTTTCTGCCCTTGGAATTATTTCTTCTATTTTCAACTCCTTGCTACCAATACGACCATAGTTACTGCAGTGGCCAATGCAAGTAAGGAGTAAAAAAGAGCGGTAGTTAACGGTGATTTTATAAAAGTTGGTTTTGAATCTGTTCTGTTTTTGATTAGATTTGTCTTTGGAAAAACTGAAAAATCATTGACATTATTTTTGATGCAATTAAGTTGCATGGTGAATTTCATGTTTATACTTGTGTTTTACCTGGTTGCTGCCAAGCTTCATCTGCTGCTGGTCATATGGTTAGTGTTTGATTATCCCTTCCCATGCTTTCCGGTCAACTCGCCTGAAAAGCAATTACTTTTACCTCAACTCTTTGTTTGTTACTAATGACGCAACAACCTTTACCGAATATCCCTCTCTTCAAACCTAAAACTGATAACGGCATTCCGCCATTATCAACCGAGCTTGCGTTGATTGTAGAGATCACTTTTCTTGCTGTTGCCATCCTTTTCTTTCTCATGGGAAAATCTTTATTCTGGAAAGATCTTATTGACAATATCTCTATAAACTTCCTGGCTATTATTGTGGAAGCATTACCTTTTATGCTCATCGGCTCCCTTGCAGGGGGGCTTATCGAAATGTTTGTGTCGGTGAGCTGGATAGAAAAGGTTTTTCGGCAGCGAAAAACAAGAGCCGTTTTTCTGGCTGGCACTATGGGGCTGTTTTTCCCAGTCTGTGAATGTGCCATTGTGCCCGTTGTGAGACGACTGCTTGGCAAGGGAATTCCTTTTGGAGCCGCTATTACCTTCCTGTTGGCAGGGCCTATCGTCAATGTTATTGTGGCTGCTTCCACCGCCATTGCCTATAAGTATGATTGGGCCTTTGTGATTGTCCGTTTGGTGAGCGGCTACATTATCGCAGTAGTTGTCGGGTTGCTGCTCGGTCGCTTGTTTACTCGGAAAGATGGCCTGATTCCTGCCTGGGGAAAGTCAGTTCCCTGTGCATGTGGTCACGATCATGATGATACGGCATTGCCCCTTTCACTCCGACTCCGTCATGCCATAGAACATGCCAGCGATGATTTCTTTGACGTGGGACGCTATCTTGTCATTGGCGCATTTATTGCCGCTTTGATGCGCAGCACTGTTTCCATGGCAACGTTTGCCGACTTAATGGACTCACCGTGGCTGGCCATTATATTAATGATGGCAATGGCTGTTATCCTAAATCTCTGTAGTGAGGCAGATGCTTTTATTGCCGCTAGTTTCCGGGATCTTTTACCCGGTAGTGCTCAGATGGCCTTTATGGTCATGGGGCCGATGCTGGATATTAAATTAATTTTGATGTACTTCAGTGTCTTTCGCAAGCGGGTCATTTTATCACTGATTCTTGTCGTTACGACAACGGTGCTGCTTGCCATGCTCGCCCTGGAGTACCTTCATGTCGGTCTGTCATAGGGGAGTATTATGCCTGTATTGCTTTATTGCAAACTCTGTCTTCTAGGATTATGGGCCTTTTTTTTCTGCTGGCTTGTGACACTGGGTCAGAAAAACCTTGCCATGTTTCTTCATCCAAGCCTTTGGTGGCTTGTGGGCAGTGGTGCCGTTATTCTGCTTCTTTTTTTAATGGTGAACCTGAAAAGGCAAGTCATAGAAAGTAGGCAAGGTTCATTTTGGATGCAGTTGCCCTCCCTGCTTATTTTGCTTCTCCCGTTACTCTATTTCACCCACGCTCAGTCTGCACGTTTTAACAGCAGCACGTTTGCAACAAGAAGCCTGCAGACGGAAACTGGATTTATTCAGGGAAGTTTTGATGAGCGAGTGGCTGCTGAGATCAGGGAGTATGAGAAGGAAAACAAAGAGGTGGTACTGACTGAACTCTTTATGAATGCAAAGAAGTATACAGGAAAAGAAGTGGAGGTTGTTTGTCAAACCTTTGTCGATGAACGTTTGCCTGATAATCTGGTGATGTGTTATCGGTACTTGATGACTTGCTGTGCAGCTGATGCCAGGCCGATCTTTATCTTCATCGATCCTCCTGCCGACACAGATGTTGAAAATGATAAATGGATTAAAGTTAAAGGCACAGTGTCGACAGTAACTGGAACTCCCGGTATGGAGGTGCCCGCTATTATAGCTGATTCTATACTTTACGTAAAAGAGCCAAGGTTCCCCTATGTCTTTTAATGATTGCAGTCATGCCAACATGCTTAATGAATCCTTGCCTTAATCTCAGCGCATAATGTATCTGGGTTGTAGATCGATAGTTAATTCTCTCAATAGTGTGCAGATAGTAATGATTTTATGTAATGAGAGAAAATAAGTTGACTACTTCTGGCGATGCAACTAAGTTGCATTTCCGTTGGTTCATATTTAGCTATTTAAAATGGAGGTGATAGTATGAAACTTTTTTTTACAGCTGTAATATATGGTTACTTGAGTTTGTTTTTATCAACTCAAGCCGCATTTGCCACCGACAAACCCACTGTTTTTGTCAGCATACTTCCCCAGAAATATTTTGTGCAACAAATTAGCATGGATTATGTCAATGTTGAGGTTATGGTGCAGCCGGGAGCCAGTCCTGCGACCTATGAGCCAAAATCGTCTCAGATGAAACAATTAGCCTCAGCCAGTGCCTACTTTGCCGTTGGTGTTCAGTTCGAACAAACCTGGCTTGAAAAAATTGCTGGAGTCAATCCGAAGATGAAGGTTGTTCGTACCGATGAGGGAATCCGTAAATTGGCCATGGCCAAGCATCACCACGATGAGGAACATCACCCAGACGCGCATCATGATGCCAAGCGACATGACGAAAATGGGGAAGAGCATGAGGGGCATACTGATGTGCATCATGAAGAAAAACACGATCACCACGACGATCGTGGTGGGCTCGATCCGCATATCTGGCTTTCCCCTTCACTTGTAAAAAAACAGGCGGCTATCATGACCGATACGCTTTCAAAGATCCTTCCGGAGAAAACATCGCTATTTCAGCAAAACTTTGATATCTTTGCCGGGAAGCTTGATGAGCTTAATGACGATTTGCGTAACACCTTTAAAGCAAAAAAAGGCATGCAGTTTATGGTTTTTCATCCTTCCTGGGGCTACTTTGCCCACGACTATGGTCTGGAGCAAGTTGCCATTGAAACCCAGGGCAAGGAGCCCAAACCTGCCCAGCTCCGTAAACTGATTGAATTCGCGAGGGAACATGACATCCATGTTGTTTTTGTTCAACCGCAATTCTCTACAAGAAGCGCCACAGTGGTGGCAAGGGAAATCAAGGGAGAAGTAATCCCCATCAACCCACTGGCTGAGGATTGGCTGACCAATATGCGGGGTGTTGCCGATAAATTCAAAAATGTTCTTCAATAATATCCACACACATGATTACCCCAATCGTTGAAATATCTGATATGTGCTATTCCTGCAGCGGGCAGGATATTTTGCATGATATCAATCTTAGCCTGAATGAAGGGGATTTTGTTGCCATTATTGGACCGAACGGCGGGGGAAAGACCACCCTGTTGAAATTAATTCTAGGAATATTGACACCGACCAGAGGAATGGTCAGAATTAAAAATCGGGAGCCACGCTCCCACATGGCCTCCATCGGTTATGTGCCGCAACATGTCAATCATAACCTGAGTTTTCCGGCAACGGCTTTGGATGTTGTCTTGATGGGAATGTATGATCCGGCTCGGAGATTCCAACGTAGCAATTCAAAGCAAAATCGTAAAGCAGCCCTGGAAGTAATGGAAAAACTTGGGATAGACAATTGCGCTGGTCGTAAAATTGCGGCTCTCTCCGGAGGGCAAAGACAGCGGGTTTTGATTGCCCGGGCGTTGATCTCGCGTCCTCAACTGCTTGTGTTGGATGAAGCAACAGCTTCCATTGATACCAAAGGACAGAACGACTTTTACAACCTTCTTAAAGAACTGAACAAAGAGCTAACCATTCTTATGGTTAGCCATGATCTCATGATTGTTGCATCATATGCAAAATCAATTGCCTGTTTGAATCGCACCTTGCATTACCACCAGTCATTTGACTCTTCTGGGGATGTACTCAATGCTTTTCATTCCTGCTCAGTTGAGGAAATGTGTCCGGTCAGCGTCGTTACAGGGGCTAAAGAATACAAGAGCCGGCATGGGGAAAATAGATGATAGAAGCCTTTCAATTTGAATTTATGCGTAACGCATTGCTTGCTGGTCTTTTGGCCAGCGTTACCTGTGGCGTTATCGGAACGCTGATTGTGGTAAATCGGTTGGTGTTTTTATCAGGTGGCGTCGCCCATAGCGCATATGGCGGTATCGGCCTGGCATTTTATTTTGGCTGGCCTTATATGATTGGAGCAACTTCTTTTGCCTTTGTGTCAGCGATGATAATGGCTGCAGTTACCCTTAAATCAAAACAGCGAGCTGATACTATTATAGGGGTGATGTGGGCTGTGGGTATGGCAACCGGCATTTTACTGATTGACATGACTCCCGGCTATAATGTTGATCTGATGAGCTACCTGTTTGGAAGCATCCTGAGTGTTCCTCAAAGCGATCTTATTACAATGGCAAGCCTTACGGCAGTGATTCTGGCTCTTGTTTGCTTCTATTATAAAGATTTGCTTGTCATGTCATATGACGAAGAATTTGCCCGCGTACGAGGAGTACCGGTTAAGGCTCTCTACTTTATGCTTATCGGCACAGTTGCAGTGACAGTGGTAATTGTGGTGCAGGTTGTAGGCCTCGTTCTTGTTATTGCTCTTTTGACGATTCCTCCTTATATTGCAGAAAAATATACGAGATCACTGTTGCAGATGATGATCGTTTCAAGCGTATTCGGGATGGTATTTATCTGCTCTGGGCTTTGGGCTTCTTATGTCTATGATCTTACTTCAGGGGCAGCTATCATTCTTGTCGCAGGGATCGGTTTTTTCCTGTCCCTCCTGTTTGACAGAATTGTTTTGATGCAACGGAAGAAACTCTGGCTGAAAGCCCACGGATCTGAATGAAAATTATTTAGAAACAAAATATGTGCGAACAATGTGACTATGGAGAGTTGCTGGAGTCTGCCGGACTTGAAGCAACTGCAAACCGCTTACTCATCATGGAGGTGATCGGTAGTAATAGTTATCCGCTTACCGTCATGGAAGTTCTCAACACCGTTGAACGGACCCAAGCAATCAACCGGGTGACTGTGTACAGAATACTCGATCTGCTTGTTGAGAAACATCTTCTTGAACGAATACGTGCTGGCGGAAGGGCTGCTTATTTTGGCATAGCACCTAATGCGAATCATCCACAGCATCCACATTTTTACTGCACAAAATGCGGCCTGATTAATTGTCTTAGCCCTGAGAGTTTGACAGTACACTCCGAAAATTTCCAAAAGACCTTTCCCGGCAGTATCCAGCGTATTGAAATACGGGTTGAAGGTATCTGCAACACCTGTTTGAAACAAAAGTAAATCGGCTCTTTTGAAATTCAAGTGGGTGAAGCAAATTCATTTATCTTAGAAAAATCCAGTTTTCCTGTCAAAAGATAAGCAATTGTTTTGAAGTGTTTGCGCTTGTAGCCTCTCGCTTTTCGCTTTGCGGCCTGTAACATCAAGTATTCCATTATTAATCTTACTCTTTTGCAACGTATTACACCAGCCCAGTGACGTTTCACTGTCTTTGCTGCTTTAATCATTAGGGACAATCGGCTATGAGTTGCCCAGAAATACCATGATTTCAGGCTTTCTTCAAAAGCAGTCGGCTATCGAGGGAATATATCTGTTGAAACGACTCACGGATATTCATGGCTCTGACTGATTTTAAATTCAATTTTGAAAGGCACAGCGTCTTTTTGGTTAGTTTCTGCTTTACCGTCAAATTTGAATCGTTTTTCAGAAAGATATAACGAGAACCCTTCAGCAATGGATTTCCCCTTGCTTCCTCCCTGCGAACCTGATCCACTCCTTTATTGATGACCTTGAGAATATGAAATTTATCAAAAGTGATCTCTGCCTTTGGTAATTGCTCACCGACGCCTTTAATAAAGGCGGGCGACATGTCGCAACTGACATTGGTTATTTGTTCACGATCGCCTTTTCTCTCTTCTAAGTATTCTACAAAATCAACAACAGTCCCACTTCCCTTACCGTCACTTACATGTATGGTTCTTTTCTCTTGCAGATCAACAAACAGGGTAATGTAATCATGTCCTTTTGCGATCGACGTTTCGTCCATTCCGATGATGTCCCCATCGTGTAAATCTTCATCATATTTAGATGCATTAATATATACATCCTGAACTCTCCAGATCAAATAGTCTGACACTCCGGTTAACTGCTTGACGTTGTGCACCGGCATTGATTTGCAGAGTTGGATTAACAGGGCTTCGAATAACAAGGTGAAACCTGAGACCACACCCATCATCTCGTTTTATTCTAGGGACACGGGCGTGCAGGTAACATTCGTGTTGAAAGAAATTGAGATGGCGCCATGTTTTATTAACTGTGTCATAGGCCTTACAAGGAGCGCCCTCACTGCCATCTGAGAATGTCGCACCACGTTTAAAATCAACATGAATTTCAAGTCGTTTATTCGCTGCTTCAAACTCGATTGATTTTATCAAACACGGAGATTCAATTCCTAGGGCCTGCTGAAATAATTCTTCCATCATATGATCCTTTGTAGAGTATTTTTCGCTTGAGCCTACAAGGGATGATCTGATTTTACCCACTCAAATTTCAAAAGAGCCTTTATACGGAAGATTTGCTGGACACTTCATAGCAATCATCAAACGCATAGTTTTACAGTGTCCGAAAATTCTATCCTTGAATTGAACAGGAGAAGTGCGCTTTATTTCGTCAAAGACCACTATCAATTGCTCCTCTACAACCAATTAACAAAGTAAAAGATGAGACATCTTCCAAATCAAGGCCATCTGTGAGATAGGATCTCGAAAAAACTCCCCTGTCAGCGTGGCCACCACCCCTCTCAGAGTTTCATTGAATCCCCATAGAGAACGCTTGTAATTCCGCGGGTAAATACCGCAGTTCAGTTCTCAAGCTTTATCAACAATTGCGCATTGTTTTTTTACACATCAAGGGATATGGCACGGCTGTGCTTTGGTGGAGTACAAGGGGTTCTCGTGGCGCAACAGTTGATAAAACCTATTCTGTATATACGTAATACCATTCTCTACAAAAAATAGAAAACTACCCATGGAGATGGCCAGTGGAAACCTCTACTTTGGGCCTGCTTCGTCCAACTGAAGAGTACTCCTACGTACCAAAAGCCCCCCCCTACAGTGCGATACTATTTTTATATCAATGTATGTACTTGAATCTCAATCTTGTTGTATCAGGAAAATAGTTAACGAGAATTACCTTCCTTACATTACTCCACTGCAAGTAAAAGGACATATATCCCTGTCACAATCTAGTCATCCCAAACGAAAAAGGAATATGAGAGCTTTTTATATCTTTCAGAACCTTTTTCGGAATTTCTTATCGCATGCAAAAAGCAATACAGCAATTTGCGTCTCAGTACGGCCTTACTCAAAATGAAGTAGTAACTGAAATCGAGAAGGTATTTTCGTCCATTCTGTCTCAATGGTACGGACTTGATACCATGGTCTTTTTTCGGAATAATTTTGAGATGGAAGCTGTGCTCTACAATAAAATTGATGGCACAACGATTCAGCGATGTATTGATTTTCGAGAAATAAGAGGAGCGAATACTCTTCTAAAACATTTGGACATCGCTCTGTCAAAGGCGGCCACGATCAAACAGACAAAAAAGTATAAGTTTTACGAAAAAGAATTACGCTGGGCTGAAGTACTATCCTGTCGCCCTAGTGGAGAGCTCCTTGTTGAGGCCGAGATAATTCCAGGTGAACAGGCAATAGCGGTATGTCCTCTCAATCGTATCGGTCTGCATGAAAGGAATCTACAATCTTTTGGTGTTGGGCGAATACGTGCTTTTCATATTCGCAGGATCGATCCTGTTTTGGTTGCCGGGACTCCAAAGATGAAGATTGTTCTGGATCGAGTCTCCAAAACTCTGGTGGAGAGTTTGCTACAGGAGCAGCTGCCCGTGGAAGCCGAAGAGGTAAACATTCATTGTGTGAAACGATATGTGGGGCACAAAAGTTTCGTTGTTACTTCCAGGAGGTTGCCAAAATCAGCAATCTCAGCTGTCAGTGAAGAATTACATGAATGTATTCAAGTACGTTTTGTTTCGTCTTGATTATGGGGATCTTCAGGAAAAGTAGTCCGACTGAACATTGGACACATATCGGCACAGGGATCCACCTGGATTACCCGGAGACAATTCTTGATATTGGTTTTCCTGACTCTCACAGGAAAGGGCACTTCTGGTGTTTTGGTACCACCCGTGTGGGTAAGACCAGAACAATGGAGCATATCATCGAACAGGATATTCGTAAGGGCTATTCCGTAGTGGCCATTGATCCCAAGGGAGACATTGATCTGTTTTCAAAAATTGTCGAGATTGCCGATGATACCGACCGGCTCGAAGACCTAATGCTGGTCACGCCAATTTTCCCAGAATACAGCGCAATTCTGGATCCTCTTTCGTCATATTATATGCCGGAAGAATTGGTCGCTCATATCACAGCAGGTGTGGCAGTAGGACGGGAGCCATATTTCTTTGGTGTTGCTTACGAAGTCAGCTTAATAGTAGTACAAGCCCTGATCATATTGGCTGAGTCCGTTGACAAGGCACCTTCCTTCAATCTCAATGATATTAAAAACCATATCAGTCATCAGGATCTTAAATTACTTAAAGGAAAGCTCGATTATATCAACACACCGGAAGCACAACAGCTTGCCCTGGACATGCAGAAGATTCTTTCCACTCCACCAGATTATTATTCCAAGGTAGCCAGTTCTTTACGTGTAGCATTAACAGAACTTACCTCTGGAAATGTGGGACAGATAATTGGTAAAGCAGATGAAAACCGCTTTATTAAACGTCTGGAAGATGGAAAAGGCATTATTTTGGTGGTTCAGCTTGGCTCGCTCTTAGCAAAACGTGCTGCTTATACTGCCGGCAAGGTGATTATTTCCATGATCCAGGCTTTTGTGGGGCGTATATATTCCAGTGGTAGGAATGTTACCCCATCCCTTGTAATACATATAGATGAAGCACAATCTGTCCTTTATCAAGGGATTGAAGATCTCTTTGCCAAGGCAGGTGGAGCCGGAGTGTATATCCATGGCTATTGCCAGTCCATCAGTCAATTGTATGCAGAAGTAGGAGAAGACCGGGCCAATACTATTTTAGATAACTGTAATACTAAACTCTTTATGCGCGTGCCGGATGCCAGCACTGCTGTTTATGTTTCCAGACACCTGGGTGAGCAGCAACAATTTTCTCCCATCATTTCTGTGGGTGGCGGGCTTTCCATTCGTGAAACGGAAGAAATACGAGTTAAACATACTGAGATTTTGAATATGGCTCCCAGGGAAATATTTTTAAGCACTTACTCTGGAACGTATAAGGGAAAGACCGCAACGGTAAATGATCCTGAAGTGAAAGTTATCTTTCCTGATCTGGCCAGCAAAGGCAGAACGTAAAATCCTGGAAAACTATGGATTTGTGGAGCAGTGGCCTGCTGATTTTATTTTTTGCTCTATTGCTCGTCGCTGTCGTGGTTTTGTATTTGGGGCAGCAGAAAGAAAAAGTAGTTCGAGTTGTTACCTTGCGGAGCTTATCGAAGCTATGGGAAAAAAAAAGAAATAAGGAAATTCATATTTCCGAGCTCTCTCCTCTATGGCGCGAAATAAAGCATCGAGAGGAAAAAAGTACCACTTTTGATTTTGAAGATATCAGAGCAGCAGCCCTAATGGAGAAGATTAACAACTGGGGATGGTTTAAGAAGTTTCCGCTGCAAAGGGATGTTTGTGGGCGAATTCTTAGTTTGCTTGACAAGGAGAGCGGCTGTCCGTCGGTGGTGAATATCCAGGGCGATGTCGAAGGAGGATGGGATGAAAATACATTTCAAATTCTTTCCAGAACATCCCTCCTTCACCATTCCATTAATGTGGCCGAACAGGTTGTGCAACTCCTTTCAGAGATAGAAGCATGGCATGTGATTCCTGACACCATGGTTGCTGCCTTAGGCCATGACCTTGGAAAGTTGAAATCCATGCATGGGTATCTCTATTCTCTTGGTGAACATCCTTTAGCTGCCGGGCGGCCACTTTCCAAGATTGATGAATTTAAACAGTTACCCCGAAAGGATGAAATCCTTCAGGCCATCAAACTCCACCATAAGATGCCCAAAGGATTGCTTGGGACAACTCTAAAAAAAGCAGACCAGCTTGCCCGGCAAAAGGAGCTGGAGGAGAATTCGTTAGAACTTGCAGAGAAAGAGCCAGAGCAGAAAAAGGATGCTGGTGAAAATCGTGGCGCAGCCGCTTGGCAAGCTCAGGAAGATATCTATGGAGAGACAAGGGGGATATCTCACAAGAAACCGAAATCAGAGGCACCTGCATCCGTGGATATTTCAACATGGTTTGATGCTGCACAGTTCTTGGAAGAATTAAAACCACATATCAATAAAATGTATGGCAGACAGTTTTTCGCTTTCTCCATGTCCAATGGCTATGTCTATTTTCAGGCAAAAGTTCTGGAAGATATTGCAAGGCAACAGGCAGAAAAGGCCGGATGTCTAGAGATTGCGACCATGGCCAAAAGAGATAAAAGTATGCGCAATGTATTGTTTACCATTGTTCATCAATTACGCACCGAACATGAAGTTATTGCAGACGGCTTGATTAAGAAGAAGTTCTTTGGCGGATATTTTTCAGTGACCAGAAAAATAGGCAAACCCATGAAGGGTTTTTACACACCTTTTCATGCAGAAGCCTTTGGCTCCATAGCTGAAATGGAACAGGCTAAACCGAAAATACTGAAGGATATTATCAAAGTCAGTCCCTATACAGAATAAGTATCAGCAGGATTTATGATGGCAAAGGAGTGGGAAAACAGAAGTCAGAATGATACCAACGCCCAGATCATAACTACTGATAGTGGCAGGATCTACAAGCCCAGAAATCTACTCAATGCCATATCCGAGGTTCAGCAGTTTTATGTGATCGAGAGTAAAGGGCAAAATATTCCTTCAGAATTTCTTACCCTAGAGAGAACAATAGACTTCTTCCGAATTGGAATCACCAGTGGTTTTCATGAAGGTTTTGCCTTTGTCTTTATGTTTCCACTTTTTCATTTCTACCTTTTCCCCTTTGTTTTTCCCAAAAATGATCTGGTTAGTCAGGTACTCTTTGGCTCCATTCCGTATCTTGTGTTGATCGTAAATACTGCCATGTGCAGTTATATCAGTCGCTACTATGTGGGGAATATAACCAGAAAAGCGATCAACTCACTGTTACTCGGACGTGCCATGTCTTTATTGGTGAAAGCCTTTCTCCTGTATGTGGTTTATCTGATGATTTTCAGGTTGAGCACACCCGAAAATATCTGGAAGCTGGCCAGTCATTTTGAGTCAAGGGCAGAGAAAATATACTATGGGTACTTTGAAATAAAGCCACACCTGATTCCTGTGGCCACAAAAAGTGCAATTCTTATGGTGGTGGCTGCTGTGCTGCCATACGGATCCGCTTTTGCCCTTGATTACTGGCACCGGTACCAGATCAAAAGGAACGCCAAAATTATTTCTGCATAAAATCTCATTAAAAGGAGGAAGTATGGCTGAGGAACAAGCAAAAAGGCAGAAACCATCCTGGCAGGAAATACAGGAGAAAAAAATCAATATGGCCAAGGAACGAGGTTCCAGAGTATTGAAAGTCAACTCTCCCCTTGGATCCACACTGTTCAATATTCTACGACAGTTTGATATGGCCTATACGAATTTCAAGGCACAACTGGGTGAAATGGACGGGGTCTCACACAAAGAGGGAGAAGAATTAATGGATGAAGGCAGGGAGCTGGTTGTTGCATTTTCTGACTATACAGCCCGTTTGAGCCAAAAAGTGCGGTTTCGCTATTATACTCCGAGAGAAATCAGTACCTTTATGCAAACCACGGAAGGCGAGAAACCGAAATAACCTTGCAAGATCAATAGGCTTCTGCTATTTGAACATGAAGTAGTTTTCATTCCAACATACTTCAAATATAGCAAAGGAAAAACAATGAACAAAGGCGACCTGGTAAACAAAATAGCTGAAGAATGTGAAATGAGCAAAGCTGCCGCCGACAAAGCGGTAAACAGCATGCTCAAAGCCATCACCAACAGTGTTGCATCCGGTGAGAAGGTTTCGTTAATCGGCTTTGGTACTTTTTCCGTAAACGAAAGAGCTGCTCGCCAGGGGCGTAATCCTCAAACTGGTAAGACAATGCAAATTGCTGCCAAAAAAGTCGTAAAATTTAAGGCTGGCAAGAAATTTGTGGAGGCTGCAAACAAATAAGCCTACAAGCCTAGTCCAGCAATACGATCAATGGCCTTTAATTTATGCTCGTCCAGAAGATGGGTATATTTCATGGTCATAGCAATTGTCTTGTGCCCAAGGATATCTGCCACTGTTCGCAGGTCAACACCATTCATAATCATGTAACTGGCTGCAGTATGCCGTAAATCATGCATATGAAAATCTGAGATATTGGCTCTTTTGATAGCCGCTTCAAAGCTTTCTCGAAAATATTGATTCGGCCGACGCCGATATGTCATTTTCGGCTCTTTGGGTAGAAAGACAAAATTGCTGCATTTGTAATCACCAGGAGGGACAAGCTTGGAAAGCGTCTCAAGCGCCGGGACAGTCAAAGGTACTCGGCGTGGATCAGTCTTTGTTTTTTGCAAATCAATAACTCGTCCATCAAAATCTATCTGACTCCATGCTAAAGATGCGCCTTCGCTTGGCCGCATCCCTGTGTGGAGTTGCAATAAGAGGAAATGGTAAAGATTTCCCCTGTGCCCTTTTCTGCTTTCCTTTAAGAGCCTCACAATCTCTCCATCGGTCAGAAAGCGGAGTCGTCCAGCTGGTGCTTTAGGCTTTTTGATTATCAATACAGGGTTTACCGCATCGACACCCCACTCACGAACAGCGGTGGTGAAAATGTGAGAGACTGTATTGAGATCTTTTATTACCGTGCCTGCCTGTACCGCCCCAAGTCGCCAATCACGGAATTGTGCCACCATTGTAGGAGTTATGTCCTTTAACGTGTGACCATGAAAATACTGCAGAGGTTTGTCTTGGGCCAACTCACGACGATGAGTTGAGGGTGCTTTCTTAGCTGAGACTTCTGCCAGATACTTTGCCCAGGCATCATCAAAGAGTATATCATCTGGTGGGGCATTTCCTAAATATCCATTATTACGAAGCGCTGTCTCGGTCTCCTCAGCCCACCGATAAGCTTCAGATTTCCGCTCAAACGTTTGGGACAAACTCGGATGTCCTTTTATTCGAATCTCAGCACAATATACAGTTCCTTTCTTCCTTTTTCTTGCTTTCACTGTTGCCATAATTCCCTCCCACGCATCCTTGTAAAAAGCAGCGTGTCTTCCTTAATTTTTTGGTCGCAATTTTGGTCGCAAATTTTTGGAAAACAGTGCAATTCAATGCTAAGCAGTGATAAACGTAGCCAACTACCCCTAAACGCAAGAAAGCCGCAAATCGCTTTATACAAGCGACTTACGGCTTTGTTGTTAATGGTGCCGAAGGCGAGAATCGAACTCGCACGACCGTGGGCCACTGCCCCCTCAAGACAGCGTGTCTACCAGTTCCACCACTTCGGCACACAATTCTATAACTTATTTTATTCCTGAGCTTTAGGAGCCTCCGGAGCAGGTGCAATTTCTTCAGATACTGCTGTTGGCATTGGGATTACCGTTTCTGCGGCAGATTCTGTTTTTTCTTCCACCATTGCTGCTTGCGGTACTACGCTCATCATAGATCCGGTACTTGAGGTCGATGAGATATAAGCAAGACTTACGGATGTAACCATAAAAACTATTGCTGATGCAGTTGTAATTTTATTGAGCAGCGGAACGGGTCCTTCTGATCCAAACAGCGACTGACTGGATCCTCCACCACCGAATGCAGCTCCCGCATCAGCGCCTTTTCCATGCTGGAGCAGGACGATGATAATCAGAAAGAAACATACTGAAATATGGGCTATGGTTAAAATAGTTGGCATTAACTATAGGTCTCAAATAAAATTTATAATCCGACAAAACGATTCAGCATCCAATGCTGCACCGCCAACAAGCGCACCGTCTATATCGGGTTGCGCCATAAGTTCATCAACGTTATCAGGTTTAACCGAGCCACCATACAATATTCTTACGGAGTCGGCAATAGCTTTTTCAAACATTTCTGCTAATACTTTCCGTATAAAGACATGAACCTCCTGGGCCTGCTCTTTGGTCGCCGTCTTTCCAGTACCAATTGCCCAGACAGGTTCGTAGGCCACAACGGTTTTTCCCATATCCTCGTGGCTAACTCCTGCAAGCCCTTTCCGAAGTTGTTCTGCCAGGATTTCGAACGTTTTCTCACTATCTCTTTCTTGCAGCGTCTCTCCAATACAAAAAATAGGCATCAGGCCAAAATTCAATGCACCATGAACTCGCTTGTTTATTATCTCATGATCTTCATGAAAAATCTGACGCCGTTCAGAGTGACCGACAATAGCAGCTGTTCCACCAGCTGATTTCACCATTGTTGGTGAAATTTCCCCCGTAAATGCACCCTTTTCCTCCCAACAGATATTTTGAGAGCCAATAAGGACATCACCGCCCTGCAGAACATGAGCAACCTCACTGAGCACCGTGTAAGGTGGGGCCAGCAAAACATCCCGATCAGTCAACCCGGCAGAACATTTGCCAATCTCAGCGGCCAACTGACATGCTTCAATCACAGTTGTATGCATTTTCCAATTTCCAGCAAGTAATGGTCTACGTTTCATTCCATCTCCATATTACTCAATTATCAGAAAAATCAATCTTTCAGGACTTCTACTCCAGGCAGTGTCTTCCCTTCCATAAGGGCCAGAAATGCTCCGCCACCCGTGGACATATACGAGATATTGGCCGCTTCTCCTGACTTTTTCACTGCAGCATTAGAATCACCGCCACCAGTAATCGACAGGGCATGTGATGACGCCACCGCCTGGCACATGGCCATGGTTCCTCTAGCAAAGGCATCCATTTCAAAGGCACCCATTGGGCCATTCCAGACAATGGTTCGAGCGTCCGTCATAGCTTCCTGAAAATAGGTCGTACTTGCCGGACCAATATCGAGTGCCATCCACCCCTCTGGGACATCACGAAAAGTGACATTTTTAATAACAGCATCACCAGCAAATCGATCGGCCACCACAAAATCAACGGGAAAATAGAGTTTAACTCCTTTTTTCTCTGCTTCCTGTACAAATTTACGAGCACTCTCCAGCAGATCTTCTTCTATCTTCGACGCTCCCATATCAATTCCCTGGCTCTTCAAAAAGGTGTTGGCCATGGCTCCGCCGATGATCATAACATCCACTTTACCCAGCATGTTATGTAACGCACCGAGCTTGGAAGAAACCTTCGCTCCCCCGACAAGTGCAACCAGAGGCCGAACAGGAGCACCAATGGCCTTGTGATAAAAGTCCATTTCAGTCTGCAGCAGAAAACCCGCCGCCTTTTCGGCAACATAGGCAGGAACCCCAACCACCGAGGCATGGGCACGATGGGATACAGCGAAGGCATCGTTTATATAGACATCTGCCATACGACCAATCTGCTCGGCAAAAACAGCATCATTCTCTGTTTCCTGCTTGTGAAAACGCAGGTTCTCAAGCATCACCACATCACCGGCCTGCATTGCTGCGACCAGAGCCTCACTTTCTTCTCCAATACAGTCAGGGGCTAGCAGAACAGGGCGACCAAGAATAGCAGCAAGATGGCCGGCAGCAGGTGCAAGACTAAAGTCCATTACCCGTTTGCCACCCGGCCGCCCCATATGGGAACAAAGAATCAGCTTAGCACCCTGATCCAAAATATGATTGATAGTGGGCAGGGCCATGCGGATACGAATATCATCGGTGATATTTTTATCCCCGTCCATGGGCACATTAAAATCAACCCGTACCAGTACCCGCTTTCCCTTCAGGTCAAGATCACGAATTGTATTCATACAATCTTCCTCTTATTCTGAATCGTATAATTCAACCTGCAGACACAGATAACTGGATCGTTCACAGGCTCTTAGTACCTTAGAAATTCTTTCGAAGTCTGCGCTTATCTCGTGTTTTTTTGAAAAGAATTTCGTAAAGGTACTTTCACCCCTCAAGGGGGTACTGAACTGAGTGCTGGCTTACCGTTCATCACCGGTGTTAGACTATTTTTTACGTATTCGGACTTCCCCAAACCAGCAAATCCAACATCAATCTGGCGAATATACATTACTAGAACATCTTTTCAGCGACGGAAATCGTCAAATCACCAAGAGTATTGGTGTAACTTCCAAGCTCATTATCATACCAGGCGTAAACAACTGCCTGAGTGATAGGAACATTGAGGATATGATCGGCTCCGGCATCAATGGAACAGCTCTTCAGTTTCTGAAGATTCACCGGAATCGACGCTGTTCGGGTATGTGTTTCAGTGCCTTCGATGACAGCCGCTGCTTCAGGTACTCCAATAATATCTGACGAAACATTCTGATTCTCACTATATTCAAGGTATTTGCTGTTTTCGCTATACTCACGATAAATAGAGTTGATCCTCTCCCGTTTAAGCGGGCTGTCCAGATCATCCTGAAAATTCATAACGAGCACAATAAGCGACCCGGTGGAAGTAGGAACCCGGACAGACTCTGCAATAAACCCAATGGATTTCATTTCCGGAATAACCAGAGCCAGAGCCTTGGCCGCACCGGTGGTGGTAAGAATAATATTATTGATAATGGAACGATTTTTTCTGAGATCCGTAGCGCCAGATTTTGGCAGAGTATCAAGAACCTTCTGACTGCCGGTTGCCGCATGCACCGTTACCATGGAAGCACTTAAGAAATTTTCAGCACCAATGGACTCCATCAGCGGTTTGATCATATAGGAGAGACAGGTGGTAGTACAGGACGCTGCCGAAATAAGCGCATGCCTCGAGGGATCGTAGTCCTCGTCATTGATTCCCATGACAGCCGTTACAGCATCTGCCGGCATATCAATTCCCTTGGATTTAATCTTGAATGGAGCTGACAGCATCACCTTTTCTGCCCCTGCCTGTAAATGTCCGCGCAAAGCGCCCCAGCCGGCATCAGCATCCGCTGTAGGATCGGTGAAAGCTCCGGTGGTATCCACCACCAGTTTCACATTATTTTCCTGCCAGGCAATATCCTTTGGATTTCTTGCAGTGCGGAGAAATTTCACTGGTACCCCATTGATAACCATGGTTCCAGCATCTTCGTTCAACTCCTCGATCACCCTGCCACCTCTGTGGCCATGTAAATAGGTACCAAGCCTTCCATATGAGGAATCGCGCTCTACCGAGGCTGCAAGGTCATTCAGTCCCTGACCGATATCACGGCCTACGTTAATCACAAGCTCTGAAAAATGTTTTCTTGAGACATGGTGCCAGAGGGAAAGTTTTCCGATCCGACCCATGCCGTTTAAACCTAATTTCATAACAATGCTTCTCCTGTAGAGGTATTGTATTTTCTGCCTGCACTATTAAAACAGACGATATAAAACAGATAAAATCCACTGGGAACGGTGCTTTCTCCTTCCCCTTTCAGCATCTATTCCTTATACTGTATATTCGATGATTCTTCAAAGATTAAACATAATTGATACAAAAAATCACCCCCTTTGATATATGCAATTCGAGGCCCCACTGCAACCTGCAACACTTATTAAACGCTACAAGCGTTTTCTGGCTGATGTCACCACCGACAAAGGCAAGGAAATAACTGTATACTGCCCGAACACTGGTACCATGCGCAGCTGCTCAACACCCGGAAGCCAGGTAATGCTCTCCACGTCCCCCAATCTCAAACGTAAATATCCTCAGACTCTGGAGATGGTGCGGGGAAGTGATACGTGGATAGGCGTGAACACAGGACTTACCAATGCAATTGTGGCCGAGGCTATCCTGGATGGCCGTATCAAAGAGCTGCAGGATATCGACACACTAACAAGGGAAGTTGTTACCTCAAAATCAAGTCGCCTTGACCTGCTCCTTGAGCGGGGAGATGAAAAAATCTACGTGGAAATCAAAAACTGTTCCCTTGTGGAAGACGGCTGGGCCATGTTTCCGGATGCGGTGACAACACGAGGAACCAAACATCTCAACGAACTGGCAAAGCTTATAAAACAGGGCCACCGAGGAATTATCTTTTTTTGTATCCAACGCAGCGATGCCGATCGCTTCAAGCCTGCCGCCCATATTGATCCACTCTACGCCAAAACTCTTTCCGAAGTCAGCAAAAAAGGAGTACAGATTCTTGCCTATCAGGCTGAAGTACTTCCTGAGTCAATCACTATACAGAAAGCCATTCCCTGTTTCCTTGAATAAATACGAAGAAATATTTGCCATGACATCTGATAAAAAAAAAGCGGTCATCCTTTTCAGTGGTGGGCTTGATTCCACCACTGTTTTAGCAATAGCCCAAAAAGCCGGTTATTCCTGTTACTGTCTCAGTTTTCAATATGGCCAAAAACAGACCGTTGAACTGGAAAAAGCACGACGTGCCGCCGATGAAAATCAGGTTACTCAGCATCTGGTTCTGAACCTGGACCTGGACAAAATCGGTGGTTCGGCCCTTACTGATTCCATCGAAGTTCCTAAAGATAGAGATATGGAGAGCGATACGGAACACATCCCCGTTACCTATGTCCCAGCAAGAAATACTATTTTTCTGTCCCATGCCGTAGCCTGGGCAGAGGTTCTTGGTGCAAGGGAAATTTTCATAGGTATTAACGCAGTGGATTACTCGGGATACCCGGACTGTCGCCCAGAATTTCTGGACGCGTTTATACAGATGGCAAACTTAGGTACTAAGGCGGGAGTGGAAGGAAGTGAAAATTTTTCCATTCAGGCCCCCCTACTGAATATGAGCAAGGCTGAAATCATCAAGACAGGCATTGCACTCGGTGTTGATTATGCAAAAACCCATAGTTGCTATGACCCGGTGGGAGAAAAATCCTGCGGCAGATGCGATGCCTGCGTTCTGCGCAGGAGAGGATTCGTCGAAGCTGGAGTTGAAGACCCAACAGATTATGTGGAAATTTTGATAGGGAACGAAATATAATTTAGGCTAAAGGTACTGAAAGGCTAAGGTCGCCGGAATCGGGGGACAAGATCCCAATTCAAAAGACAAAGACGAATTGGGTCATGTCCCCAGTTTCCTACCAGCGTATTCGTTATGCAATTTCGACACTAACACCTGAACTGTTAAAACAGTTCGTTATGGGTAATCCGACCTCCCATAATAGTCAGCACCGCCTTTCCCTTGAGCTTCCAATCAAGAAAGGGAGAATTTTTCCCCTTGGAGAGAATCGACTTTTCCGTAAAAACATATTCCTTTTCGGGATCAACGACAGTGACATCTGCAACATTCCCCATAGCAATCGTTCCACCATCAACCTTCAGGATACGTGCCGGAGCCGAAGACATCAACTCCATCATACGCATGGCATCAATTACGCCATCTCTCACAAGCGCTAAGGATAATGACAGGGACGTCTCAAGACCGACAATCCCGTATGCTGCCTGATCAAATTCAAGCTCTTTTTCCATTACGGAATGGGGAGCATGGTCGGTGGCAATAGCGTCGAAAGTACCGTCTTGCAAGCCCTGCCTTATCGCCTGTCTATCAGTTTTTGTCCTCAGGGGAGGGTTCATCTTGGCATTGGTATTATAATCGCCCACCGCCTCATCGGTCAGAGTGAAATAATGGGGCGCAGTCTCAGCAGTCACCAGCACACCCCTTGCCTTGGCCTGGGTGATCAGTTCAGTTGCCGCCCCAGTACTCACGTGGGCAATATGAGTTCGCTGTCCGGTAAGTTCTGCAAGGGCTATTTCCCGATACACCATAATCGTTTCAGCAGCGGCAGGAATCCCTCGTAAGCCAAGACGTGTGGAAACCTCCCCTTCGTTCATGGAACCATTTCGACTCAAAGCCATTTCTTCGGAATGAGACATCACCAGCAGATCATGACTCTTTGCGTATTCCATTGCACGACGCATCAACTGACTATCGAAGACAGGAAGCCCATCGTCGGTTACCGCAACAGCCCCTGCTTGTTTCAGCTCACCATATTCGGCAAGCCCAATTCCTTTACTTCCCTTGCTGATGGCACCAACTGGATACACTCTTGCCGAGCCCTCCCTGGCAGCAGTTTCAAGAATAAACTGAGTCACAGAGGCACAATCATTTACAGGTGTGGTGTTGGGCATACAGGCAACAGCGGTAAAACCTCCTGCCGCCGCTGCCTTGGTGCCGGATTTTATGGTCTCCTTGTACTCTTCTCCAGGCTCCCGGAGGTGAACATGCATATCGATAAGTCCTGGGACAATCCACTTACCCCGCACATCAAGGACTTGACAATTTTCTGGAATTTGTTCCCGTCCAGAAACAATAACACCATCTTCTATCCAAAGATCACCCACCGTATCCACCCCTGTTACGGGATCAAGGAGACGTCCGTTTTGGAGAATTATCATCTTTGCTGTTGTCATGACTGCCCCCTGCTCCCGTCCTGACCCATTACCAGATATAATAATGCCATTCGTACAGCCACGCCATTGGTCACCTGTTCCAGGATAACAGAGCCCTTTCCGTCGGCCACGTCCGGATTCATTTCAACGCCCCGATTAATGGGGCCGGGGTGCATAACAAGTGCATCTGGACGGGCATATTTTTGAAGCAGCTTATGGTTAATACCATAAAATTGCGAATACTCACGAAGCGATGGAATCAGGGGATCATCCTGACGCTCCTTTTGAATGCGAAGCGCCATCACCACATCGGCATCTGTCACGGCCTCAGCAACAGAGCCGCATACACGTGCCCCAAGTGCTTCAAGCCCTGGTACCATAAAAGTCTCGGGCCCCGCAACTCTGACCTCTGCACCAAGTTTTGCAAAACCAAGGATATCGGAATGGGCAACCCTGCTATGGGCAATATCCCCGATTATGGCAATCTTCAGTCCTTCGATATTTCCTTTATGTTCACGTACCGTCATCATATCAAGCAATGCCTGACTAGGGTGCTCATGCGTTCCATCCCCTGCATTGATAATTGACGCTCCGACATGACGAGCAAGAAGGCCGGGGGTTCCTGAACTTCCATGCCTGATAATAATAGTATCAGGGTTCATGGCTTGAAGGTTACGAGCGGTATCGATCAGCGTTTCACCCTTGGTGGCAGAACTGGTAGATGCTGCAATATTAAAGGTATCAGCACTCATTCGTTTGGCCGCTATTTCAAAGGAGAGACGTGTCCTGGTAGAAGGCTCAAAGAAAAAATTAATGATTGTCTTACCCTTCAAGGTAGGAACTTTTTTAATGGGACGATTGGATATTTCTTTAAAGGAAATAGCAGTATCCAGAATATGAAAAATATCAGCAACGGAAAACTGCTCTATGCCCAGAATATGTTTATGCTTGAATTGATAGGCTTCTTTCACTTTTTTTGTATTTACCCTCAACGGACAATGTCGCCAATTCGCGTCCAGCGAATTGAAGTAAAACGTTCAATGGACATAAGCGGTTCATTAAGATCCCAGGACCAATAAAGAATAAACGCCTCCCCAAGAACATCCCTTAAAGGAACAAAACCCCAGAATCTACTATCATAACTGTTATCACGGTTGTCCCCCATGACAAATATATGACCATCGGGGACCTTTACCGGTCCCATGGTATCCCGAGGTCCGGCGCTCGCCTTCATAATATTTTTTTCAGTAAAGTGAGCGTGAGGATTACTAATTGGCTCCCCATTAATAAAGAGTTGTTTGTTTTTCACTTCAACGGTATCGCCAGCAATACCCACAACCCTTTTTATATAATCAATGGAACGGTCCTTTGGAAACCTAAAAACCACAATATCATCGTGTTCCGGGCTTTTCCATGGAATAAGCACTTTTCCTGTCATGGGAATCTTCACGCCATAGATAAATTTATTGACCAGCAGATGATCTCCAATCTGAAGGGTTGGCAGCATGGATCCAGATGGAATTTTAAAAGCCTGTACAATAAAACTTCGTATAAAGAGGGCGAGCATAATGGCGATAAGTATCGCTTCAACGTACTCACGAACAACTGATTTCTGGGGCTTTTGGCTACTCAACACTGGAATCTCCGTTAAGAAAAACGTTTAAAGACCTGACAACTTCACGATGAAACAAAAGTACTCGAAAGTAAAATCAATTTCAAGACACCCAATAAATTGTTAGCACATATAAAACGAAATCAATAGGTTCAGCCGATAGCACAGCCAGAAGAAACTACACCACATAATAAGCCACGGCTAAGCAGGATAACTATATATAGTACAAAATACTGTATCTGGCATTACTTCAATTATTTAACTACTTGTTATAGCAACAAGAAAATAACGGTTTTTATAGCACCTCTCCTTGACAAACTCTTTTTTTTGTGTCCTTAATATAACTTAGTCGCCAATGCCGATAATCATGTAACATTAAATGATTGCGGATATTATTATAAGTTTCTTATGCAAACAAATAGATAATCATGAACTTGCCTTTCTTCTCCAGTGATGACCTTGTTGTCGGTATTGATATCGGCTCACATGCAGTCAAGGTCTGCCAGCTTAAACGAACCGACAAGGCTTATGCTGTCGTTAATCTAGGTAGCGCAACACTCCCGGAAGGGGCGGTTGATGATGGCACCCTGAATGACCCTGAGATTGTAGGTAAAATAATTGCCGAACTCTTTAAAAGTTTGAAAATAAAGAAGAAAAAAATTGGCTTTTCTATATCCGGTTATTCTGTGATTGTTAAAAAGGTCAACCTGGCGGTTATGTCGGAAGAAGAACTGGAAGAACATATTCAGTCAGAGGCAGAACAGTATATCCCATTCGATATTGATGATGTTTACCTTGACTTCCAGGATCTTAAAACCAACACCGACGACGGCGAACGAACCGATGTTATGCTGGTGGCAGCCAAAAAAGAAATTGTTGACGATTATCTGGAAATGCTTGGAGACCTAGACCTCAAACCGGTAATCGTAGATGTTGACGGATTTGCACTGGAAAATACCTACGAATACAACTATCCCAAAGATGAAAACGTCGCCTTAGTTGATATTGGCGCTTCCAAGATGAACATTAATATTATTTCCAATGGCGTATCCGTTGTTGCCCGGGATATAGTTGTTGGGAGTCGTCAACTAACGGAGCAAATTCAGGTAGCCTTTGATATCGAATTTGAGGAAGCTGAAGCCTTGAAACTTGGGCATACCCCGGCAGAGGAAAAGCAGGAAGAAATAGCAGATATCTTTTCGACAACTTGCACCCAATGGGTACTTGAAATCAAAAAAGCAATAGACCTCTACCATGCAAACCACGCAGACTCGCCCCTTACACGTCTGGTGCTGAGCGGTGGCGGTTCAAAAGTTTCAGGCCTCTTGGACTTCCTGTCCAATGAGACTGACCTGCCAGTGGAACTGTTTAATCCCTTTGGCAATATGACCGTTAATTCGAAGAAAATTGACCCAGATTATCTGAAAAATGTTGGCCCGGAAATGGCGATTGCAACAGGGATCGCCATCCGCCCATCAGTTATATAGGCTGTAATTATGTTAAGAATTAATCTCCTCCCCATACGCCAGTTGAAAAAACGTGCCAAGGCACGTAATCAGATAATCAGTTTCTTCACACTGTTTGTTTTTCTTCTCTTGATTTTAGGGGCCGTGAGTTTTCTACAAACCACTCAAATAAAAAACATTGAATCATCCATTGCAAAACTAACGAAACAAAAAAAACAATATGATCCAATTCTTGCCGAAATGAAACGGCTTGAACGGACAAAAAAAGATCTTGAGAACAAAATCAGTATTATCAAAAAACTTCGAAGAGATTCAGCTGTAACCGTTCATATTCTTGATGAAGTGGCCAAAAAAGTTGATTCTAAACGAATGTGGCTTAAATCGCTCAAGCAGCAAGCCAAAAGCCTGTCTTTAACAGGAGTGGCCTTGGACAACAGAACTATTGCACAATTTATGGACGCCCTGAAAGAATCCCCATATATCAGTAACGTAAATCTTTCCAATGCATCTCTGGCAAAGGTGTCTGGTAGGGACTTAAAAAGCTTTTCACTGGCTTGTTCCATAGTAAGCCCAGCCGAAGCAACTCAGGAAAAAGCAAATTAGAACTCAGAGTAAACACTGCGGTATATGAAAAAGACTAACGCATTAGCGACCTTCATAGATGAAAAATACATCCCGATTGACAAAAAGCTGAAGATTGCTCTGGCAGTATTTCTCTTTTTGCTCCCTGTCGTTCTCTTTTACTTTCTGTGGCTTCAGCCGCATTATGCAAATAGTGCCCGACTGACACAACAAAAAGCACATATCACTGCGGAACTCCAAAAAGCAAAGGCAAAAGCTGCAAATCGCGCAAAATTACAAGCAGAACTGAATGCAACGGAAGAACTTTTTGAAGAGACAGCCAAACTCCTACCAAAAGAAAAGGAAATCCCAAGCCTCCTGACAAATATTTCTGCATTGGGGCGTGGATCTGGATTAGAATTTCTCACCTTCAAACCAACAACTGATGTTCCTAAAGATTTTTACTCTGAAATCCCAGTAGATATAAAAGTTCGCGGTCCATACCATAACATGGGAATCTTCCTCAATCAGGTTAGTAAGCTGGATCGAATAGTGACAGTGGCAAATATCACCATGGGCGGCCCCAAAAAAGAAGGCTCTGAAATGCTTCTCAGTTCCAGTTGCCGTCTCGTCACCTACCAATTCACAAACAAGAAGATTACACCTCCAGAAGACCCGAAGAAAAAAAGAAAAAAACGTAGATAACAACCTGTCAGCCTATGAAAACATTAAGCCCAAACACAAGCAGATTCCTAGCCAAATCTCTATCGGTATTCCTTTTGGGAATGGTTTGCACTGCTCCAATGGCACTGGCCCTTCCAGCCTCGCCTCCTCCAAAGATCACATCCCCTGATGAAGCTCTGGTTTTACCGAAACAATCCCAGGAAACACTTTTTGAATACCAAATCGAAAATAGACCTGACCCTTTTCAACCTTTTATCTCAGAAAAATCAACATCGACAAATATTAATGAAATCATTCCAATTTCTGAACAATTATCAGGCATGCAACTATTTGAACCTGGCCAGTTGAATCTTGTAGCCATCGTTATGGCAGAGAACAATGATTTCGCAATGGCTGAAGACACGACAGGGAAAGGATACATTCTCCATACTGGAATGAAAATTGGAAAACGTGGAATTATTACTGCAATCCGTAGTAATGAAGTCACAATTGAAGAGACCGCTTTTACCAGAGTCGGCAAAAAATTAACAAGCAAGATCGTAATGCTCCTCAAGAAAGAGGGAGAAGAATAAACAATGCATACAAAACTCTCCACATACTATTTGGCCATTTTCTGTTTGATCTTCCTGTTCCTGGCAAGCAATGTTCAGGCAACGGAGAAAGCTACAGGGACAGGAATATACTCAATTGAAAAAATTGAAGCAAACCTCCAGGACGACAGCCTACTCGTGGTGTTAAAGGGTGATAGTGCACCTGCATACACCATGTATGAACTTTTTTCTCCCGCTCGCCTAGTTCTCGATATTGCCGAAGCAAAGCTGAACGAGTCTCTGGATGTCACTAAAATCATCCCTGAAAATAATTTCGCCACCCTCATAATCAAGACCCTTGAGGATAAGAGTCCGACAATCACTCGATTTGAAATAACACTCGCAGAAAGTCATACCTATAAGGTAGACCGAGTAGAAAACGACCTGACAATTCGTCTTTTTCCACAGAACACTACAAGTGCAGTTACTCCTGAAGCAATGCAAAACCAGGAGCCAACGACACTCCCTGCCCTGCACGATATCGTTGTGCGAAAGAAGGACAAGCATACAGAAATTCTCCTTCAGGCAGATATCGCAATTGAGGACTATCGACAGGACACAGCGACTGGACGTGATGGACTTCCCGATTCCATGTTTATTGATATCAATAATATTAATGGCTCTGAATTGGTTCGAGAAAAAGCCATAGGAACAAGTCTCTCTAAAATTCGTGTCGCTACAAGAGGTTCTGGAATTCGGATTGTTTTTGATGCAACAGCGGAGGGAATGTTCCCCTATGACATTAAAACAGTTCCTCAAGGTTTACTGGTAACCATCACCGAAAAAAGCTCCCAAACAACTCAGGTCGCCACTAAAGAGAAACAGACTACAGACGTTACTGATGAAGCCATTACTTCTGATCCGACCCTTGATGCACTTGTAGATTCGTCAGAAGCAGCATTAAAAGAGCAAAAACAACCTACTGAAAACAACGTAACTGCCGCTGAAGCGATGCAGGATTCCTTCCAATTTTCCGGGTATAAAGCGACACGTATCAGCGTCGATTTTTATAAAATTGACCTCCACAATGTGTTCAGACTTTTCCGCCAGATAAGTGGAATTAACCTTATCGTCGATGAGGCCGTAAGTGGTTCTCTGACCCTTGCATTAAGTGATGTCCCCTGGGATTTTGCCCTCGACATTATTCTTAATTTGAAAAACCTGAAAAAAGAGGAGCGACACAATACCGTTGTCATTTATCCAGCAGCAAAGAAATTCGCGTGGCCTGAAAGGGCGACCGACAACCTCTCTTTTGAAGCTGATGTAGAGGTAATAGAGCAGGAAGCTCTTATAATCCAACAATCGACAAACCTCTCTGCAGAAATAATGCAAGCCAAGGAGTTACTCCGCAGAGCGACAATTGAACAAAAAAACGATGACATAGAAGACGCCGCTGCTCTCTATGAGCAAGCATTCACACTATGGCCCACGAATGAAAAAATCTCCAAAAAGCTTGCTGCTCTTTATCTTGTCGACCTCCGAAATAATGCCAAGGCCGTTCATTTCGCCCAGGAAACGCTTAAAATTAACAAAGATGATCATCAGGCAGCTCTCTATGGTGCCATTGCTTCCGCCAATATGGATCAGACTCCGGAGGCTATGGAATACTTCGCACAAAGCATCAATGGTGACCCACCGATGAAAGAAGCCCTCATCAGCTATGCGACCTTTAGTGAAAAGAAAGGGCAACCGGAAGCTGCATTGAAACTTCTCAATAAGTACTCCGATACATATAGTGACACGGTTGATACCATGATTGCAAAAGCCAGACTCTATGACACCATGGGGCAGCCGCAAAAAGCAACCGAACAATACAAAGCCTTATTATATTCTGGCTATCAACTGGTTCCTGGACTCAAGAAGTATATCCGTGGCCGATTGACGATGAATATCAATTCACTTGTTCAATAAATTCAATAAAAACTGTTTAGAGATGAGACTAAAATACTTTTTTTCAATGCCCAAGGGGTTTTCCATGAAGCTTCATACATCAGTAGTGCAGTTAAGCTACCTTATTGTCCTTTCTTTCTTTCTTTCCTCCTGTGTACCGGACAATGGCGAACCTGAGGTAGACCTTCCAGATGCACCTCCAGCCCCGATGGAGAAGATAGAGGAACAAACTCAGCTTCCTGTACAGTATCAGCAGCCATCTTATATGGTTAACACCTCAAACGATGAGGCTATTGATGAAATTGTTGATGATGTCGCTATAAAGGTGGGAGCTTCTATTCGTTCAACCCAGGGGCCTCAGCCTCTCTGGGATATCTTGAAACGGCTCGCAGCTTTAAAAAAGATGAGCGTTTCCTGGGCCAGTGATGTTGACCAGAATGTCCTTGTCGATGTCGATATCAGTGCAAATGATGATTTCTACACGGCAATTGACAATCTCCTGCGCCAGGTCGATTTTTATCACGAAATGAATGGCTCGACCATTGTTGTCCGCTACAAGGAGACCCGCCAATTCCATATTGCCATGCCTTTTACCAAACAACTCTACGAAACAGCAACGGGTGGTAATGTTCTGGGAAGTAATGATGCCGCAAGTAATATCGAAGGAACCATCCGCTTGGAGTCAAAGGGGAATGAATTTGATATCTGGGCAAATATTGAAGATAATATGAATGCTATCCTCGCCACATGGTCCACATCGGCAACTGCATCGGCACCTGCAAAAGCTCCTGCAGAAGTTGATACTGCTGCTACGACTCCTGACGCAGTCACAAGACAGGTATCCGCATCCGGTAATAAATATACTATTGATAAACCAGTCGGTCTTGTTACCGTTCATGCTCCAAGACCTCTTCTGGATAAACTTGAGATTTATTTCAACAATCTAAAGAATGAACTCTATAAGCAAGTTTCAATCGAAGCCAAAATTATTGAAGTCCAGCTGAACGACAGCTCCTCCATTGGCCTTAACTGGAATATGTTGTTAAAAAATCTTACTTTTGGTGCGACTTACGGTGGCTCAAACATTCGTACGGAATCGGACACAAATACTAATTCGACTTCAAGTACCTTTGGGAGTGATTATATAGATACCACAAACAGAAATATTGACATCGATGGTCTGTCTACATCTACACGTGCAGTCACTGATATTGCTTCATCAACTGGAGATCTTATATCAGGCACTGCCAATTCCATCGCCACCGTTATCACAGGAGGAGGGGCAGCAGCCATATCCCTTGCAGCATTTACCATGGACACCTTCCTAAACGCGGTAAAGGAACAGGGTCAAACGACCATACTCTCGAATCCCAAACTCAGTGTCTTAAATGGTCAACCCGCGCTTATAACCGTTGGCCGCAATGTTACCTATATTGACAGTATAGAATCAGATGTAAACAATGACACAGGTACGGTATCGTATACCGTTAATACCCAACGAGTACTCTCTGGAGTTGGCCTTGCATTGACTGCAAATATCCTGGATAATAAGGAAATTATCCTTAATCTGGTTCCAGTTACATCGGAGCTTGAAGAACCTATTGAGTATAGAGATGTCGGCCTGGGCCAGGTTGGACTACCGATAATCAATGTCAGGGAGATGAGTACAACAGTGCGAGTAAGAGATGGAGAAATGCTTGTCATTGGCGGATTAATCTCAAATGTTGACGATAGTGCTGGAACTTTTATACCTGGCACCTCTAATATTCCATTCTTCAAATACTTCTTTGGCTATGAAGAAAAAGTAAGTAGAAAAAGAGAACTCATAATTCTACTTAAACCAAGAATTATATAAAACTTTCATTAAACTTTAACACCACGATTTAATAAGAATTTTCAGGGAGAAAATTATGCAGAAGTTCAAATACTTACTCTATCTGCTAACTGCAGTACTCATTATGGGTTGCGGCAATACTGTTGTCGAGACCCTTTACGTACCAGACCCGCCAAACCCTAACGCACCAGGAAAAGGGCAAACTGTTGTAATCCTACCATTTGCCGATTATACCAGCGCTGACTCCATTGCCGGTGCCTATAGACGAAACCTTGCTGTTACCGAAGCGATCACCGACAGATTAGTTGCTAACGGCTTTGGGCTTGCTATCCAGGAGGATGTCTTTGGATACCTTGTTAAAGAAGAAATTGTCAGTATCGTTCCCTACGATGAGAACAGCACTGCAAGTTTATCCGATGAATTGAATAATGAATGGTCTCAATTGATGAAAAACCAATTAAGAACCTATATTCAGGATCAAAAAACCCACTCCGGTGAAACGGTATCTGCAAGTCCCGGAACCCATTCACTCAACCAAAATGCCGTTGCAAAACTTGGTCGTAGATTTAATGCCGATTATATTGTTCGTGGTCGACTTCTTGAATTCAAAACCCGAGAAGATAATACCTGGCTACCATGGAAAAAGGGTCTTCTTCCCTTTACTTTTGGTCTGAGCAGTCAAACGCTGAATGGTTTTGCTCGTTCTGACACGTATGATGACTGGGGTCATATGCTGACTCCTGGAACTTTGGGTGCGATTATTGGTTACAACAGTTCAATGTCGCTCGGCGCCACCACATTGGATGGTGCAGCAAGTTCCGTTGTTTGGGGTGCCGTTGGTGCAGGCCTTGGACATATGGCAAAAAATGGTGGCCAGGTTGACCAAGCCGTTGTTCAGATGCGCATATGGGTGCAGGAAGCAGCTACCGGCAATCTTGTCTGGACGAATAGAATTGATGTCAAGGTTTCACCCGAGTCTGTATATGCAGACCGTCAGTATGACATGCTCTTTGATAAAGCAATCAACAAAGGTGTTAACACCCTTATTGATAACTTCGTTCAGCATGGTCTATAAGAACCAAATCTGACATTCTCCCAACGGAAAAGGCCCTCAAAGCAGACTGCTTTGAGGGCCTTTTTTTTTATTTTTTTCACATCGCTAAAATGAACCCTGCCAACAACTCAGGTTTTGAGGCTGAAGGCCGTCTGTAATGCTGTCCTTCCTTCAGTCTAAAATTCTTTAGCCTATGCACCTTGTCATAATAACGAAAGAAATTTGAAATCATTTCCGCGTTTCATATAACATAAGTCCAGGAACAAGATCCTAATTTTGTGCTGCAGCAGCTTCCTGTTTAGAATTTTGATACAAAGCCATAAAGTTAATAGGTTCCATAAGAAACGGAATAAAACCGCCATCAACTGATATCTGGCTAACTATCTGTCTGGTAAAGGGAAAAAGAAGTGTCGGACAGTCTACTCCAAGTACCATTTCCTGATGCTCTTCAGGGATATTTTTCATTAAAAATGCGGCGGCATGTTCAATTTCCATGATAAACATGGTCTTATCATTGTTACCACTATCGAGAATTTTTGCAGTGATCTGTAAAGCGACCTCATAGTGATTATCATCAAGTTTCTTATTATTTAATTTCAAGTTCACTTCAACTTTTGGTTCCTGGTTGGGAGTCTGAAAAACACCAGGAGCATTGGGATTCTCAAATGAGAAATCTTTGATATACATTTTCTGCATACGAAAAACAGGTTTATCATCTTCTGCAATATCGTTACTTGCTTTTTCTTCTGTCATGTTTAGCTACCTCAATAAATAATATGTTATTTGAATATACAGTCAATGGTCACCCACAGGTGGGTACCTCACAAAAAAACTCTCTTATTAAACAGCAAAACGTGCCGTTACGCAAAGGAATTCAAATTCTTAGCAATAAGGAATGGAAATTGAATAATATAAACTCCCGGAAGCGGGACTTCAGTCCGGCCGATTATGCTCTTTTACGGGGCTAAAGCCCCACCTCCAGGGAAGTTACATATCAGGTGCTGCCTGTAAAATATCCAGGTTAACACCTTATTCCTGAACTCCTGTTACTCAGTTCTATACTCCTTGAGGAGTGTAAAAAACACGATATCAGCGTATACTTCGAATTAATCTTTAATTTCTTTCGTTATTACCTCAAGGTGCATAGGCTGAATGATTTATGCCTGAAGGCAAGACAGTATTACACGCGGCCTTCAGCCTTAAAACCTGGCGTCAGGCAGAGCCCGCCTTGGTTATTATTCGTTCCTAAACTATTTAGCAAGAACTGGCCCAAGATAGTGACCTGTAAATGACTCTTTAGACAATGCTAGATCCTCAGGAGTCCCCGTCGCCACAATATTGCCACCATGATCACCTCCTTCAGGCCCTACATCTATAACCCAGTCGGCAGTTTTTATAACATCAAGATTATGCTCGATAACAACAACCGTATTGCCATTATCCACCAGCCGTCCTAGAACACGTAATAGATGCTTAATATCGGCAGGATGCAATCCAGTAGTAGGTTCATCCAGGATATAAAGGGTGTTTCCACTGGCCCTCCCTGAGAGTTCCTTGGCAAGTTTAACCCGTTGTGCCTCACCACCTGAAAGCGTTACCGATGATTGGCCAAGAGTAATATATGTTAGCCCAACATCATATAAAGTCTGCAGTCTGTTCTTTACAGGGGGAATATTCTTAAAAAAGTCCAAGGCCTCTTCAACGGTCATGGAGAGAACATCATGGATACTTTTTCCGCGATACTTCACTTCAAGCGTTTCCCGATTATAGCGCTTACCTCGACATGACTCGCATACCACATAGATATCGGGTAGAAAATGCATGGCAATCTTGTTAACACCTTCACCTTCACATGCCTCACAACGCCCACCTTTCACATTGAAACTGAACTGACCCAGCTTATATCCCCTTATTCTTGACTCAGGCAGACGTGCAAAAAGTTCACGGACCGGTGTAAAAACACCAGTATATGTTGCAGGATTGGATCGGGGCGTTCTACCGATGGGACTTTGATCAATGTCTACAATCTTATCAATCTTATTCAAACCCGTAAGACGAGTCTTCCCTATATGGACACGATCAAGTCTGCGACCGAGCCCCTCTTTAACAAGTGAAAAAAGCGTTTCAATCACAAGTGAACTCTTTCCAGATCCAGACACTCCAGTGATACAGGTCATAACCCCGAGCGGAAAAGCAACATCCACGTTTTTGAGATTATTCACCACGCCATTCTTCAAATTGAGAAATCTGCCCCTTCCTGCCTTTCGCCTTTTAGCAGGAATTGCAATACTCCTGCTCCCGGAAAGATAATTTCCAGTGAGAGATTCATCACATTTTAAAAGTCCAGCGACATCACCTGAGTAGACGACCTCGCCACCGTGAACTCCTGCTCCAGGGCCCATATCAAGCACATAATCAGCAGTCATAATCGTATCTGTATCATGCTCTACTACGATGACACTGTTACCCATGTCTCGTAACTCAATAAGGGTATTAATAAGTTTCTGGTTGTCACGCTGGTGAAGGCCAATACTTGGTTCATCTAAGATATAGAGGACCCCGGCAAGCCTTGAGCCAATCTGAGAAGCCAATCTGATACGCTGTGCCTCCCCACCCGAAAGGGTCCCCGATTTTCTTTCAAGGGAAAGATAGCCAAGCCCCACGTCTTCTAGAAATGACAATCTATCAATAATTTCCTTTAAAATTGGCTCACCAATCTGACGTTCACGATTGGAAAAAGGGATAAGGGGCAAATACTCAATCATCTGATCAATGGATAAACAGGTGAGTTCATAGATTGACCACTTTCCAGTCTTCACGGCCAGTGCCTCCGGCTTCAGTCGTGCCCCATGACACCGTGGACAGGTCTGTTCGTTCATATAACGCCCAAGTTCTTCCCTGATCATAGGTGAGTGTGTTTCAAGATACCGTCGACTCAGTTGCGGTATAATCCCCTCATATGGCTTCACAGTGGTCATCTGACGACGTCCTTTCTTATAATAAAAAGAAATATCCTCAGATCCTGAGCCATTAAGCAGAATATTTTGCAGTTTTTCAGATAATTTGGCAAAGGGAGTGGCCATGGAAAAAGAGTAATGTTTTGCAACTGCCTCTATCATCTGCCCGGAATAACTCTTTCCGGCTCGTTTCCCCCATGGGGCGACAGCTCCCCGGTTGATACTGAGTGATGGGTCGGGAACGATTAGTGATGCGTCAAAAAACTGTTTTACCCCAAGACCGCCACATTCTTCACAGGCACCCTGTGGATTGTTAAAAGAAAACAGCTGGGTAGAAAGACGCGGCATGGAAATTCCACAACGATGACATGCGGCAAACTCACTAAACAACTGATCCTCGCCGCTATCAGGGAAATGAACAAGTAAGAAGCCTTCAGTCAACTTCACAGCAGTTGTGATGGAGTCACTGAGTCGACGAGAAGTCGAGGCCTTAATAACCACACGATCAACGACAACCTCAATGGAATGACGTTTATTTTTCTCAAGGGCCTGTACATCATCGGTATGGACAATATCACCATCAACCCTGATCCGGACAAAGCCTTCTTTTCGTATACGTGCCAGTAACTGCTCGTGCCTGCCTTTCTTACCCGTAACCATGGGAGCCAGCAACACAGCCTTTGTCCCCTCAGGGAATGCTGACAGGCTGTTCACCATATCTTCTATGGATTGAGAACGAATTTCATCGCCACATTCGGGACAATATGGGCGACCACATCGCGCAAACAGCAGGCGCAGATGATCATAAATCTCAGTGACCGTGCCCACGGTCGAACGAGGATTTTTGGAAGTGGTCTTCTGCTCAATGGAAACAGCAGGAGATAATCCTTCCAGTGCATCAACCTCGGGTTTATCCATTTGGCCAAGAAACTGCCGGGCATAGGTGGAGAGGGACTCCACATACCTCCTCTGCCCTTCGGCGTATAAGGTATCAAAGGCCAATGTTGATTTCCCGGAACCGGACAGGCCAGTAAAAACGACAAGACTGTTTCTCGGAATATCAACATCAATATTTTTCAGATTGTGCATCCGCGCTCCGCGGACACTGATTTTTTTGGGTTCCATTGTATGTATAAAAAAATGCTTTCAGCTTTTTAAATTAGCATGATCAATCTTAATGCAACGATCCATTACAACCTGCAATCCAGCGCTCTCAGCAAGCCTTGCAGCCTCCTTATTGACCGCCCCTTGCTGCATCCAGATAACTTTGGCATTGATGGCAATAGCCTCCTCAACGATGAGATAGACATCTTCACTACGCCTGAAAATATCAACCACATCGACAGGACCTGGAATTGATGCAAGGTCAGGATAGGAGATCATTCCTAAAATTTTACTGACACCAGGATTAACAGGATAGACCGTAAAACCTGCAGCCATAAGGTATTTCCCGACCATATGACTGGGTCGTTCCTCTTTTGGTGAAAAACCGACCACTGCAATCGTTTTGCTTGCAAGTAGAATTTCATCAACTAGTGCCAGGGATTGAAGATTGAACATAGACAGGAACCTGTAATATTTTGTGACGTTATTTCGGGGAGTTCTCACAAAAGACGAAAAATAATTATTTACCCCGGACAACAGCTATGGTAATGTTATGAATTAAACTTTCCATTGAAGACATTGTTTTGGAAAGAGTCAAACTCAGACAGTTGAGTGTGAAAAATAATCAGTATCGAACAAAAAGCAACCTCCTTAATCATTACAGGAACAGTGAATGAATTTTCAGGATATCATCTCTCAACTTAATCAATACTGGGCTGACCAGGGCTGCGTTATTCAACAACCATATGACATGGAAGTAGGCGCCGGAACCTTTCACCCAGCCACCTTGCTCCGTTCCCTTGGCCCAGAGCCATGGAAAGCTGCATACGTCCAACCCTCCAGACGACCAACTGATGGTCGTTACGGCAATAACCCCAACCGCCTCCAGCATTATTATCAGTACCAGGTTGTCCTCAAGCCATCTCCAATCGAGGTACAGGAACTCTATCTGGGCAGCTTAAAACGCTTTGGCCTCGACTTGCTTGAGCACGATATCCGTTTTGTTGAGGACGACTGGGAATCCCCGACACTTGGCGCCTGGGGTCTTGGCTGGGAAGTATGGCTCGACGGGATGGAAATCACACAATTTACCTATTTCCAGCAGGCTGGCTCCATTGATCTCTTCCCAACAACTGTGGAAATCACCTATGGCCTGGAACGAATTGCCATGTACCTGCAAGGGGTTGATTCAGTTTATGATATTGCCTGGAATGACTCCGTCAGCTATGGAGACATTTTCCATCAGGCAGAGGTTGAATTTTCCACATTTAACTTCGAAGAGGCAAATGTGCCCGAGCTCATCAACTTTTTCAATACCTACGAAGAAGAAGGGCTCAAGCTTATAACAAAAGGGCTGATACTCCCCGCCTATGATTACTGCCTGAAATGCTCACACACATTCAACCTGCTCGACGCGAGAAAAGCAATCAGTGTGGCTGAACGAACACGTTACATAGGAAGAATACGAAACATCGCCAGAAAAGTTGCCAGTGGTTACGTGGCACAACGTGAAGAGATGGGACACCCTCTCATAAGGAAAGCAGAAACGGCATAGCAAGGAACAAGTGGCGGAAGTGCATGGGAATCGAACCCACCTATCGAGCTATTAACCCGATACACCGGATTTGAAGTCCGGGAGCGCCACCAGTGCACTATCCACTTCCATAGTGGTGCTGACACTTTAATAACAATAACGATGGAAGACAACTTTTTTATAATTTGCCTTATCACTACATAATGTTTATTTTTCTTGCAATCGACTGATACAACGAAATTATATACACAATCCTCCAAAATAAATTACTCACAGGTAAACACAAAAAAATATGCAGTGCGAAAGACTCGTTAAACAGATAAAAGGTTGGTACATCCACGTAAGCAATGAAACAATGGCCCCGGCACGAATGGTCTCATTTATAGAGAAACATGCTACGGAATGCCCGATTTGCCTTGATGACCCCGACCTCCAGGAAGAAATCGAGAAAATCACAGAAATGATCCTCCCTGAATCGAAAATCCCGAAGGCAGTTCGTATGCAGCAGGAGCAAGACGAACTTGAAAAAAGGGCATCCGAAGATGATGATGACACTGACAGTACAGAAGAGGACGACGAAGATGAAAACGTAGAAGACAATACCGATCAGACCTTCGAGGAAGACTGAGCAAAACTAAAGCCTGCTGCATTGGTCGGTAGCTTATTCGGGTAAAAATGTTGCTAATTTAGTGGCTGGCGCTCATTAAAATCACACGGGCAATCTCTCCCGGCATATATTTGCGTGAGAAAAACTTTCCAAAACCAGCTAAAAAAGAAAACCATGGAAAGAATCAAGGCAGATCGTTCCTTATCACTACTCTTTGTCAGTTCTTTATCAGTACTTTTCCTCTGTTGTTTATTCTATTCCCGCCTTGATCCCTACTATCAAGGTGAAAAAATTAGCCGTCTTTCCATATTTTTTTTCTTTGATCGTTTCTTCCTTGAAGCAATATCCGTTTCTCTTCTTGGCTGCCTGCTGCTTCAATTGAAAATTTGGTGGCGAATTGGTTTTTATATTATTTTCTTTATCTACTCCAGTATCACGCTTCTTCAAATTTACACTCTATACCTTGGAGGGGAGTATCTAACAAAACTGGCTATTGAAAATATTAATCATATTTCACTATTGATAAACAGCGGAACTATTGGTGCCACAGCATTGATAATTCTGAGTTTTTTTTTGCTGATCTACCTGCTGGAAACCAGCTGTAACAATCGACTCTCGCGGATACGTTTCTTCCTGCTAATCATTTGCTTATGCACCAGCATTGCTCTGTTTGCCAGTAGTCGTATCTGGCTACCCCATACAATACAGGTGGGCAGACAATATATCTCCACGGTCAATTATTTGAATTACGATTCCCCCCTGGCCAGCTTTTACACCACGTTTCTATCCAGCAAAAAAGCACATCCTGCAAAGCAGAGCAAAGGCCTTTCGCCTGCAGAGCTACATTTCCTAAAAAAAGAAGGTTACACCGTAAACCTGGACCATCAATTCCCCATGATGAAGGACCATTTTTATCTGGGACCACTAGCAATTGGAGATATGAGTAGGAAACAAAAGCCCAATATCATAGTGTTTTTCACCGAAGGACTCTCAACCAACCTTACAAATATCTACAACGACGACCTCCCCCCTTTAACACCAAATCTGCTTGCATTTTCAAAAGAATCAATGCGCGTAGACAATTATTACGGTCACACTTGGGCAACCTACAGGGGACTCCTGGGCCAATTATGTTCCCTGTATCCTTACTACGGTGGTTATGGCGGCTGGCACACCTACTACGACTCCATTGTCAAACCACCATACAACAGCCTGAATAAAGTCATGAAATCAGAAGGATATCACACTGTTTTCCTGGACACCCACATACACGACAAATCATATATCGATGAGATGATGGGCCATATTGGCTTCGACGAAATTATTACCGGCGACGTACTTGCCACCAGATATCTCAGGAATGAAAAACCCCGTGGTGGAGACTCTTTGTCCGACATGCAGTTTTACAGAAGTCTCATTCATCACCTTCAAGACCGTGGACCAGAGAACCCCACGCCTTTCTTCATGGGAGTCTACACCTTGGGTACCCACGCCTTTCGAAAGATGGCGCCAGATGGTGAAGAGTTTGGGGATGGGACAAACAAGGTACTGAATAGAACACACAGCCTCGACAAGGCATTTGGCACGTTCTGGGAGTTTTTCAAGCAATCATCATTTGCTAAAAATACAATAATAATTTTCACATCTGATCATGCATCCTACATGGAAAAAGCGTACCTTGACGCCTTATCCGAAGTGACAAGCGTCAAAGCAAACCCCTCATTTTGGGACACTATCCCTTTGGTGATATATGACCCGACCAGAGAACTGCCAGTTAGTTATGACGCCAAGATCAGAACCTCTGTGGATTTTGCCCCATCTCTATTGCATTACCTGGGAGTCACAAACCGCCAAAATTCATTTGTCGGAGAATCCATATTTGAAACACAAGAGAACCGCAAAAGAACTTATGGCGTGGTGAACGCTGACCATCTCATGATTATTGACAAAAATGGTGAGTTTCACAGCATTAAACACCCCAAACAATTAGCGTCAACCGTTGCTCTTTTTAACAAATACACTCGTACTATCAAACAATTTGAAATAAACAGAAAGATATGGCCTCCTGAAGCCTCTCAATAAGACTTACACTGCCAGGGGGAGGAAGCAATATCCTCCGGCACCTGCCGCATCTGCTCAATAACTCTAATTATCCACTTTAGGAATTTTTCCTGAAGTTAAAACAAAAAAAGCACCTACAGCAAAAGCTGTAAGTGCTTGAATTCAATGGTCGGGGCGGTAGGATTCGAACCTACGGCCTCCTGCTCCCAAGGCAGGCGCGCTAACCAGGCTGCGCTACGCCCCGACTCATAAAAAAGGAAAAAAAGCCCGACCAATAACGATCGGGCTTGGTATTTTTGGCTCCTCGAGCAAGACTCGAACTTGCGACAAGGTGGTTAACAGCCACCTGCTCTACCAACTGAGCTATCGAGGATTAATCACAACAGGTACAACAATAGCATCAACCTGTAGGCGCTCGAATATAAACGACCATGGCAGAGCTGTCAATATCTTTCTCCTCACTTTCCAGTCAAAAAAACTTTTACCGTTTTCTACTCTCTTAAGACTGAGGCGACTGCCTTTTCCTTATAAAAGATGCCTGCAAAACAACATAGCCTCGACACAACACATAGAAGCATAATGCCGTGATAAAAAGTACAAGGAGTTGCCTGAGATCAAGTGCGGCAATTTTAAATATATCACGCAACGACGTATACATGAGAACAAGCTGAACAACGATGGAAAAAACAACAGCAGCCCACACCCACCAATTGGAAAACAGGGGTACCTGATAATCCCTGCGAATCACAAAAACTAACACAACTTCGTAGAGGACAACAAAGTTAAAAACCATGGTTTGCCCCAGCCTCAACTGCTCGCCATCTCCATTTATTCCACCGTAGAATGAAAAAAGAGACAAAGCAAATCCTGTACCGATACTTCCGAGTACTGCAATCAGGGCAAGTTTTTCAAGAGGAAGTATGTTTTCCTTTCCCGCCTTCGGTTGTCGGGTCATAATATCGTTTCCGTATGGATCAACGCTAAAGGCAAGCGCTGGTGCCCCATCTGTTATCATATTAATCCAGAGAAGCAGAATGGCCGTGAGTGGCAAGTTCATCCCTGTCATTACTGCCAGAAAGATAATCAACACCTCACCAAAATTTCCGGAGAGGAGGAGCATGATCGACTTCTGTATATTATCATAAATCCCACGACCTTCTCGTATGGCATTCACAATATGGCTAAAACTGTCATCAAGGAGGACAATATCCGAGGCCTCCTTTGCCACCTCAGTGCCACTGCCCACCGCGATACCAATATTTGCTTTTTTCAGGGCCGGGGCATCATTAACCCCATCACCGGTCATGGCCACGGTGTGGCCCATTTTCTGCAATGCTGCTACAATACGCTGTTTATGTTCCGGGATAACTCTGGCAAAGATGTTTATCCCACTCTGCAGTATTTTTATAAGAGCAGCCTCATCCATATCGTCAAGTTCCTGGCCTGAACACACCTCGCTCTCAATTCCAATCTCTCTGCCAATAGCCCTGGCCGTTGTCTGGTAGTCGCCGGTCACCATAATCACCCGAATCCCGGCGCCCGAGGTGATTCTAATGGCCGACAATACATCTTTACGGGGAGGATCGATCATGGCCTGAAACCCGAGAAAGGTCAGCCCTTCCTCATCAAATGGCTCCGTTGCCTCTTTTGCTTTCCAGGCAAAGGCAAGAACCCGCATGGCCTGGTCTGCATAGAGATCATTTTGCGCTTCAATGTAAGACAGTGCCTCCTCGTCAAGGGGAAGGATCTCTCCGTCTCTGTAATAGCTTTTGCAGTGTTCCAAAAGGTGCCCGGGTGCGCCTTTGCTATAGACTGCATACTGCCCCTCAGGGTCCTGAGTCAAAACACTCATCATCTTTCTATCAGAATCAAACGGGATTTCATCGATACGCTTTTCCGTTCCCTTCATACCGAGCTTACCGGCACTGGTCAACAGAGCACCTTCCGTCGGGTCACCGATCAACTCCCAATTCTCACCGCGCTCGTACAGATTTGCATTATTACACAAAATCCCTGCCCTGAAGAGCAAGTCAACAGGTTCTCCCGTCACCTCTCCCACAGGTTCATAGCCAACCCCCTGCAATGCCACTTCACCACTCATGGTCCAACCAAAGCGAACAGTCATCTGATTCTCGGTAAGTGTTCCGGTCTTATCCGTACAAATCACATCACAGCTCCCGAGAGTCTCGACCGAAGAGAGCTTACGTACCAGCGCCTTCTTTTTCAACAATCGCTTCACCCCAACACTGAGAGCAATGGTTACAACAGCTGGCAGAGCCGTGGGTACGGCAGCGACAGCCAGACTGATAGCGATAAAGAGAAAGGCGATAAAGGTTTGTCGAGTGAGTCCTTCCATGAAGAAGGCCTGAAGACTTAGGACACAAAATACCATAAGACAGACAGCCAGAATCACTCCACCCAGCCTTTTACCGAATCTATGCAAACGCCGCTGCAAAGGAGTCATTTCATCAACAGCACTTGAGATAAGAGCGGTGATTTTCCCGATCTCTGTTTCCATTCCCGTGCCAACTACCACTGCAAGGCAATTGCCGACAACCACCGAGGTGGTAGAAAAGAGCATATTCAGCTGTTCTCCAATCTGAACTTTCTTCGGAATAACGCTGCTGTTTTTTTCTGCAGGAACACTCTCTCCAGTCAGAGCGGACTCTTCCACCTTCAACCGAACCGACTTAAGCAGGCGTGCATCTGCCGGAACTTTATCACCGGCAGTCAGTACAAGAATATCACCCGGGACCAGATCAACAGCATCAACGACCATTTTTTGCCCCTCACGCAAAACGGTAGCGTGGAGCGCAGCTATCTTTTTCAGAGCTTCAAGGGAACGATAGGCATTCAGTTCCTGAAAGAAACCAATCAGGGCGTTGGCAAGAAGAATAACAAGAATGAGAATGGAATCCACATATTCGCCAATGACACAGGAAAAGACAACAGCGAATAGCAGGATATAGATAATAAAACTTTTGAACTGGTCAAGAAAAAGAACCAGAGGATTAATGGCCTTAGCGGTTTCCAGAGCATTAGAACCATGACGCAGGTGGCGTTTGCGAACCTCCTCAAAGCTCAGCCCATCCGAACAGGAATCTAACTCTTTAAGAACCTCTTCTCCTGACTTCTGTGAATAGTGCACAGGCTCCTCCATCGAGATGCAAACTGCTTTACTCTAGATATTGCCCGGAGCTGAACAAAAAGAAATTCAGCTATTGGACTGGAGGGAAAGCTTTCAGGATAGCATCTATCGCAGTATTGATATTGCGGGTAACCACCTCCGGGTCATCATTCCCACCCAGGCGATCGGTACCAGTACCGCGCCAAATCAATTTATGCTGCTCAGGATCCAGGATATCAACTATTAAGGTTCCAACTTCATATTCTCTGGCGGTGGTGGTGCGCATCCCGCCCATGCCGGTTCTGAAAGGATCATGACCTAAAGCCCCATATCCATATGGGCTGTAAAAGTGATCTATGCTATCCACCTGCAGCTTCTTTTCGATTCCTCCCAGCCAGCTCACCATAAAATCAGCAGAAATACTTTCGCTCTTCACATATCCTTTGGCAGCAAGATTTCTCTCGACTGCGGCACGAACCCTGTCTATAACGAGGTCATTATTAATCCTGGCATCACTCCCCGGTGCTTTTCCATCGTCAAGCCAGGTATATGTTTTGAGTTTTTTGAAATCATAGGTCGTATTATAATCTGTATTCACAGTGAGTGTGGAACAAGCACCACAAACAGCCAACAACGCCACAATAAGAGTAAAATTTACGAATCGTCTCATATCATAAATCCCATATGTTAATGAGTAATCTGAACAATAACTTTCAGAAGAAAATCATTGCTGTGGTTGATTTCCAAACATTCCTTTCAGCATCTCCATGGCCTGCTGCATCTGCTCCTGATCCTCTGGAGACATCTGCTGTTGCTGCCCTTGCATTGCAGGATTTCCAGCCTTCTTGGCACTTTCAGGATCCTTCAGCATGGCAATAGTCTGTCTGGCAACCTCACGGGCGACGGCATCTGACTGCGCATCAAACTCTGCCTCAATCCCCTGAGGAAACTGAAAGAAGGAATCAGCAACTTTTCCTTTGTCCACGGAGATGGCCTCAACTTTCATATTCATCCCCATCATATTCGTATCAACAAGCAGGGGAAGCCCTGAACCATGAATACTATAAACCACACTTCCCATCATTTCGGCCCGGTCACAACTGTAGCCAAGAATTTTTTTTGCATTCGGCTCAACCTTCCCGCCAAAGCCTTCAGCGACGGATACACCCATCTTCTCGCCATTCTCCCTGACCCTTTTTTGCTCGGCTTTAGTCAGTTTATTGTACTCCTCTATCATATACTTTTCAGGGTTTACGCTTTTAGTACCGGTCCCCTCGGTCAGATCAAACTGGTAGCTCCACTCAGGAGTATCTATATCCACCGTTTCGTTTACCATGGTCATCCCCATCATAATCGTTTTGGTGGTATGATAGGTGGCGACCTCACTGCCGTAGTCCCGGATATAGGCAACCTCACTTCCATTCTCCATACCGCTGATCACATACTTGATAGTAGCATGTTTAAAAGGAAGCTTTGCCTCCCAGGGACTTTTATCCCCGGCAACAGCACACAATGGTAACAGCAACGACAATACAAGCCCAAACAGAACACCCTTTTTCATTTGCCTTCCCCTTGACATATACAACCAGAAATAACATAACAGTTTTGTAACTATTCACCATGCCATGAAACGGTGCAATGTTTACCCGGAATCTGGGGACACGATTCCAATTCAAAAAACAAAGACGAATTGGATCATGTCCACAGTTTCCTAGCAGCTTATTCGTTATTCAATTCCGGTTCAAACTCAATTTCGATGAATAGTTACACAGTTTTCTTAGTTTAGCAATCCGCCGGAAATTGTTCAATCCTTTCCTGCCATTCATTTTTCCCGATGGATAGTAAAAGGACTCCAACTCTGACAAACGGGCATTACCTCAAGACGATTCACATTTACATGGCGGGGGCGCTCAGCCAGCCAACAGACGATCTCCGCTATATCCACTGGCGTAAGCGGTTCAGTTCCTTCATATACTGCATCTGCTTTTTCCTTATCTCCATGAAAACGGACCACCGAGAACTCGGACTCTGCAAACCCCGGTTCTACATTGGATACCCGTATTCCAGTACCATGAAGATCAGCACGCAAGTTATTGGAAAACTGCTCCACAAATGCTTTGGTCGCACCATAGGCATTGCCACCCGGATAGGGCCAGGAGCCAGCAATTGAACCCATATTGATTATATGGCCCTGACCACGACCTACCATTCCCGGCAACAGGGCACGAGTTACATACATCAGACCCTTGATGTTGGTATCCACCATGGTTTCCCAATCATCAAGATTGGCGTCCTGAGCGAGTTGCATGCCAAGGGCAAGCCCTGCGTTATTGACCAGCAAATCGGTATTGATGTGAGATTCCGGTAAATCCTGCACCATTGCCTCCACCTGTTCTCTTTTGCGAACATCACAGACAGCGGTATGAACTGCGACCTCCGTGAACTGTTTCTGAAGTTCCTGGAGTCGGCCTTCACGGCGGCCGCAAAGAACCAGATCCCAACCCTTGGCCGCAAACATCTCGGCACAGGCCCTGCCAAATCCTGAGGTTGCACCTGTGATAAATGCTGTTTTTGTCATTTTTTTTCAGCCTCTCTGTTAAAACATTCTGCAGCTCTTTTCATATCTTCATCACCAAGATAGAAATGAGGAGCTATTCGTATATATTCTGAACGCACTGTTGCTACTATTCCCCGTTGCCCAACATTTTCCACCAGTTTCTGAGCATTCATTTTCGGAATAATCGCCAGAATTCCGGACCGATGCACATCGGGAAAAAGCAAGGGCACAAAGAGATCGGGATCGAGGTACCGGAGAAAAACATCCTGGAGGCGTAAAACTTCCATCCGAATATCTTCCATGGAGTAGCGTAGAAAAACAGCATCGAGCAGACCATTGAGGGCTGCCAGATGTTCCCATGACAGGGTAGAATATTCAAACTTACGCCCATCCACATGGGGGTTCCAGGTATGATCGAGATATTCAAGCCCCTGTTGCATCGAAGCTGAACCTACCATGGTCACTTCAATTTTATCCCGAAACTCAGCACTGGTGTAGAGAAGGCCGGCGCCAAAAGGTCCCATAAGCCATTTCCAGGACGACACAGCAACAGCAGCCACATTATATTCTTCCGGATACAGAGGCAAACAGCCCACACTTTGAGCTCCATCAATCACAAGATCGATATTCCGCTCTTTACAAAACAGACCAAGTTTCTTCAAGTCAGCCGTATAGCCACTGGTAAACTGAACATGACTGAGGGCGATTATACGAGTTTTCGAGCTGACCTTCATCTCCAGTTCCTCCATGGACCATCCCCGTGGAGAAAGAGTGCCAGACAGCGACCCCAAAGGATCATGGTCACCCAGCAGCACAACTTTCACTCCTCTCTTTTCCTGGAGACGCCATGGATAATGATTGCTTGGAAACTCGTGGATATAACTGATTATTTCATCACCCGGCTGAAACGGATAGCCGTTGGCAATCAGACACATCCCCTCCGCCGTGTTATGGATACTGGAGATATTGGTGGAATCAGTTCTAAATAACCGAGCGCATTTTTGATGAAACCGGGGCAGCAGTTTAAAATAGGGAGGTAAGCCTCTGATTCCACCATCTGCCATGGCCTCAAGAAAGCCTTGTGCAGCCTCTTTTGCCTGCTGTTGCATGGGAGAAATGGCACAATGAGCCAGAAAGAGACCGTTTTTCTTTGCCGGAAAGGCTTTTTCGCTTTTATCAAACATATGAAAACTCATTTTTTCAAAGAGAACGTCTGTCTATACAGTACTTGATTCAGAGGTCTTGCAGGACTAAAGTCCCGCGTCCCGATGGATGTGAGGCTCTAGCCTCGCTAAACTTCAATGCAATATCAACATATGACCACAGGACGAGAACTCAGGTTAATAATTCCAACGCCTACTCCTGTGGAAAAATATGATGTTTCAGAACCAAATCAGCACAGCTGTTATCAATATGAGCAAAGTCAAGAACAAGCTCCTGCCGTCTCTTCCCGGTATCATCGACAAGATACCGGTAAATATCTATAAAAGGAATCTGCAACTCGTCACAGTATGCAGCATAGGCACTGTTTAACTGCTCCGTGTAACTACTACGTTCCTTATAGGTGGCGTTAAATGGATAACTAAGTCCCTCTTTCCATTTCTCGGCTGCAGGCCCTAGAAAATCACCGGCGGGGACCACATTAAATATATGTATGCGGTAGCCATCATTTCGCAATGCGTGTACATAGGACGTATACCGTTCAGCAGTTTTGGCGATAAGCTGATCAACCGGGACTCCCAATTGGAGATGTTTATATTTAATATGCAATCGAACATCCACTTCACCAAAACAAAAAATCAGTTCCTTTTCACGCAGAGGTTTGAGGATTTTCAATAATTTTTTCTCATGACGCTCCAGATTGTAGGCAGTCTTTCCATCCAGTTTATTGTAGCCGACCAAAACTCTGGAGTCGGCAATAATATGGTGATTTTCAAAACACCGCCTGGAATGACTGTCGCCTACGGCAAATATTTTCCTGTTCATAAAGGCTGCAGGCAAGGATTATTCAGGCCCGCTTTGCGGTCTCTCTGCTACCAGATAGGGGATCAAAGACTCTCCCGTGGCAGTTTTTAACGACTGCCTGTTGGTATAGAGAGCAACTAACGATAGGGCCAACCGTGACTGGGTCCGAACCAGATCCCGCTGAACCTCGTTAAACCGTGCCAGCGATTCCTGTCCGGCCTTATATCCTTCTTCCACCAGATCCCGGCTCTGCTCAACAAGTTTTACTGAAGCACGCTGCAGTATCAGCTGAGCTCTTGCCTGTTCCAGGCTGGTGATAGCCTGCCTCACTTCACTCTGCACCTTATTTTTTTGCTGTTCAAGTGTTCGTGCAGCCTCCCTCTGTGATGACTTTGCCTCAGCGACTCGAGCCTGATCACCGCCACCTCGAAAGAAGTTATAAGAAAGGTTGGCAGACACCGTGGAACCAAAATCATCTCCCTCAAAACCCATATCATCCAGGCGACTTCCGTCAACAGACCCATTGAGTGACAGTTGAGGATAAAATTTTGCCCTGTTTATGCCAACACTGGATTCGGAACGCTGCACACTAAATCCCTGCCCCAGAAGGTCAGGCCGATTGCTTTCAGCTGCCTGAAGTAAATGCTCCGTGGACAATTGGGAAAATTCACTTTCCTCCACCATTTGAATCTGTTCAAGAGCTAGGCCCACCGGCATATCTCCACTTTCACGACCGAGCAACACCGCCAGACCATACATGGCCAGAGCATAATCACGTTCAGCCAGTAATATTTCAGTGGAGGCGTTATTCATCTGTACCTGGAAGTTGAGTACAGCCGAAAGCGATCCTGCCCCGGCATTCATACTTACTCTTGCCTCATTTTCCTGTTTTGAATTAAAGGAGAAATCAGCTGCAGCGATGGTTTTATTATAGAGAGCCAACTGGGCAGCGTAGTAACTCTCAGCTACGGATTGCAGAAGAAGGCGCATACCGTCCCGCCTTGCCTGTTCCATTTCCCGATGCCCGTATTCGCTTACAAGATTATTAAATTTTCTGGAAAACCCATCAAAAAGAAGCCAGGATGCGCCCAAAGAGAGGCTATATTTCTCACTGTTCCTGTCAATTTCAGCACCATCCAACAGCATGGATTGGGTAGCGGCATCAGCAGCCGACATCTTTCCGGATGCTGCAACGCCACCGGCATCAACACTTGGATAATACAGGGCTCTGGCCTGTTCAATTTGCTGACGAGCCTGTTCCACCCGCTCTGCAGCAGCAGCAAGGGAAGGATTATCGGCAAGTGCAATCTCCTGGGCAGTTACAAGATCGAGTACTCGTGCTTCTTCTAGCGTTTTACTGCCTGCAATGGGCACAATCCCTATACTTAGTGTCGTCAGGATAAAGAAAGATATTTTCCAGTTCATTTTATTTTATCACCCTTGGTTCAACTTCTTCGCGTGTAGGCCACTTACCGCTTATCCCTTTTACTATAATTCTTCTAAAATCGTTCATTATCACCAGCAGACTCGGGATTAATATCAGCGTTAACCCCGTGGCGAAAACCACTCCGCCAGCAACGGACAGGGCCATGGGAATAAGAAATTTTGCCTGCATATCCGTTTCCACAATAAGCGGAGCCAGACCTCCAACAGTACTGATAGAGGTGAGAAAAATCGCACGAAACCTCCTGGCCCCCCCTTGAATAATGGCATCAAAGAGTTTCATGCCACTAGTAAGGTTCTCATTTATCCGCTCTATCAAGACAATGGCATCATTAATCACCACTCCAGAAAGGGCTACCATTCCAAAAATGGACATCATGGAAAGGTTATAGCCAAGAAGGAGATGACCGATAATGGCACCGATAATTCCGAAGGGGATGGTAAAAAGGATGATAAAAGGCTGCATATAGGAACGAAAGATGGTCGCAATAATGACAAAGATGCCAACCATGGCAATGGGAAAGCCGACTTTCAACGATGCAAAGGATTCCCGGGTGTTTTTCTTGGACCCCTGCATGGCCAGATGAATCCCAGAATACTTCTCTTTCAGTTCACGAAAAGTTGTTTTTCCAAGTTCGTCAAAAATTTCTCCGGAATTCGCCAATCGATTATTCACCTCAGCCGTAACTTTGATGCGACGTAAACCATCGGTACGCGTAATAGTTGAAAAACCGGGTGCAAAGTTGATATCTGCAACGGAAAGCAGGGGCACCTCACGACCATCAGCCGTGCGGATATGTACTTTCTCAAAATCGGAAAGACGACTGCGTTCAAAGGCCGTATACCGCACCTTCACCCGTATATCATCCTTACCACGCTGCAAACGGAAGGCCTCTCTTCCGTAAAAACCGGAATTAATCTGTCCGGCAAGATCCTGTACGGAAAGACCAAGGGGTGTGGCTTCGGGCTTCAAGCTAAGCTGCAGTTCATTCTTGCCCTGAGCGTAATCGCTGCGAATCTGGTACACACCCTGAAACCCAGTAAGCGCATCCTGCAAATCATCGGCGGCATTGAGGAGATTTTCCATATTACGTCCCTGGAGCCAGACCTCGATTTCAGCACCCTGGGGACCTGCCGCCATCCCGTCAAAAGAGAGGCTTTTCACTCCAGAGATCCCGCCCACTTCCTTTTCCCAGGCAATAAGCAGGTCATTGGAATGGACACCCCGTTTTTCAGAAGGGAGTAGAATAATCTGGATGGAACCCATATGCGGACCGGTGGCACCCATATCACCGGACAAGACCTGTCCCACCAACACCAGACGCTGACTAACAAGGGGTTCGCCACTTATGGTTGTTGTCTTTTCAGCCAGGCGGTCAAAGGCCGTCTCAATCTGTTTCAATGCCTCGCTCGTCACATCGGGAGGTGTCCCTTCCGGGAATTCCACCGTGGAGGTGATAACAAAGCCATCAAGTTTTGGAAAAACCTGGAACTTAACAAGACCTCCTTTAACCAGGCCCACACTGAGCATAAGTACCGCAATGGCAACAGCCAATGAAACATAACGCCAGTTTAAGACCCATGCAACAAAAGGCACATACCGTTTTTCGATGAATGTCTCAAGGCCAGTACTCACCGCAGATCGTCCACGCTCAATAAGAGCAAAGGGGCCCCACAATTTTTTTGGCTTATTCAGATCCGGTAAATGGCTCAAATGTGCAGGTAGCAGCAGCAGTGATTCAACAAGAGATATAAGAAGACAGGCAATAACCACCACGGGTAAAATGGCGACAAACTTCCCCATGGTCCCCCCAACATAGGAAAGAGGAATGAAGGCTACTATAGTTGTGGTAACTGCCGCCAGCACCGGCATGGCAACCTCAGACACCCCCTTCACAGCAGCATCGAGTGGGGATTCTCCCCGCTTTCGATGCACATAAATAGCCTCACCCACCACAATGGCATCATCCACCACGATTCCAAGCACCATAATAAGCCCGAAGAGGGAAATCATATTGATGGTGGCATCAATTGACCAGAGGATAAACATGGCTCCGGCAATGGAAATCGGAATCCCCAGACCTGCCCAGAAGGACAGACGCAAATCAAGGAACAGCCAAAGCATGAAAAAGACAAGACATAAACCGATGACACCATTCCGGGTAAGAAGACTAATGCGGGCACGGAGGGAATCCGTGGTGTCATAAAAAACTGAGATATGAACACCAGGTGGCAACACCTTTTCTTTCTCCGCGACAAAGGCCTGCACCGCGTTAGAAATCTTAATGGCATCTTCATCTTCGGTTTTAGAAATTTGGACAAACATGGCCGGTTGGTCATCGATGGTTGCAAAAACGGGATCTTCGGTGAAATCATCACGGATTGTCGCTATGCGATCAAGGGTAATAATTTCGCCTCCCGGACGAGCCAACACTACAATTTTTGCAAGTTCTTCACCTGTGTATTTCCGGCCCACAGTCCGTATTCTAATATCCTCACCAGCTGTACGCAGAGTACCACCGGCAAGATTAACACTGGACTTGCGCACCACCGAGGCAACCTGATCAAAACTTAAACCATACCTGCGCAGCTTTTCTTCGGAAATCTCAATACCAATTTCATAAGGACGGGTTCCATAGGCTTCCACCTGGGAAATCAACGGAATGAGTTTCACTTCATCCTTGATTTGCTCGCCCCACTGTTTGAGCTGTTTTTCACTCAAATCCCCTGACAGAGACAGTAACATCACCACCTGTTTTCGAACAATCTCGCGAATAATTGGTTTTTCCGCATCAACGGGAAGATTAGAGATGGCATTCACATGGGATCGTACCTTATCCAGCACTTCAGCGGTATCATACCCATCTTTGACATCAATAATCACCGAGGCCATGTTCTCCATGGACTTGGTGGTATATTGATCAATCCCCTGAATGGATTCCAGAGCCTCTTCGATCTTCTGATTAATACCCTCCTCCACCTCTTCCGGGTCTGCCCCAGGATAGGGGACGGTTATGACAATTTTATCAATGGAAAATTCGGGAAAGCTCTCTCGCACCATCATTTGAGTGGCTAAAAAGCCTGCGAAAAAAATAAGCAGAAGGAGGATATTAGCAAAAACCGTGTTGCGGGCAAAGGAGGCAAGCAAATTATTCATTCCTTCTCACCTTCGGGAGATGCATTTTTCATTTTTTCTTTTGTTTTAATCAACTTAACCAGACTACGTTCCAGAGGATTAACAAGACGAGTGGTAATCACCATCTCACCCTGCTCTAATCCTTCACTGATATAGGCCTTATTATCCTGGACTCTGGCCACCTGCACAGCAACGGTTTCCAGACGCCCATCACGAACCACGTATACGGTATTTTCAAAACTGACCGCCCAGCGTGGTAGCTCCACCACCTGGTCCATGGAGCCACCGGAAATTTTTACCCGGCAAAACATCCCTGAAACCAGAGGCATTGGTCTGTTCCTCTCAGCAAACTGCCTGGAGTCCATCCGCAGAACAACCTTTACTGTTCGGGTCTTCTGGTCAAAAAAGCTTACCCTGTTCATTATAGCCACGGCGCTGTTACTCACATCTTCAGTCCAGACTACTTTGCACTCCACCGGTTTCACAGCAGCAAACCAGGCATCTGACGCTGCTGATGCTTTAATTTGACTTTCTGAAAACTGCAGCCATTCAAAGGCATCACGGCTATCGAGGGGCACCTCAATTTCCAACACGGAATCATCGGCAATGCCAAGAGCAATCTTTCCAGGTGCCACATACTGCCCTTTTTCAATGTTTTTAGATGTAATCCGACAGGTGAAGGGAGCAAAAACCCTGCAACGCTCCAGCTTTATTTCTGCCCGGATCATGGCCTGTTGAACCTGAGCCAGCCTGTCCGCAGAACTATTTGCTGCCTGCTCGGCTTTTTCCACTCCGGCTCTTGTTCCAACGTTATTTTTTTCAAAAAGAGTCCGAACGCGTCCAAGTTCTTTGGCCGTGAGTTCTTTATCCCGTTTCAAAATGGCAAGGCGAGTCTTGTTGGATTCGTAGTCACTTCGATAGTCACGATCGTCTATGGCAAAAAGGAGTTCTCCCTTAGCAATCACTTCACCGGTCTGCAGTCTGGGATGCACCTCAACAACAGAACCTGCAACCTCTGCAGCAATTTCCACCATACGAATCGAACGCAGTTCGCCATGGGCCTCTATCTGTACTGGAACATCTGTAAAAACAGCTGCAACTGCTGCTACCTGTAGAGGCCGTTCCACTTGTACAGCGTGACTGGGGGCCTTTTTTCTGCCTTTCAAAAACGTAAACCCACCAAATCCAATCAGGAGAATGATAAGACAGGCAACAACTCGTATAATTACAGTTGTGCGCATACTGTTTTTCTGTTCACTCATGACTATTCACTTAATTCCTGTTTTGATAATACCTGCTCTACACGTTTGAGTACTTCACACCATTTCTGTGCCGTCTCCGGCCCCACCTTTTCCACCAGGTCAAGAAAGGCTGCCAGAACCGCTTCTTCCATTTTCTCTGCCTGCGCCGCAGCCTGCTTTGAAAGACGGACAACAACCTTGCGTCTATCCTCAGTACTCCTTTCCCGATAGAGAAAGCCCTTGTCTTCCAGACGATCAACCATACACGATGCTGAAGGTGGAGAGACATTTAACTGTTCCGCAAGATTAGAGATCGTACTTCCACCACAGCCCTGCACGGTCATAAGCATCTGCACCTGAGCCATGGAAAGTTCCTCTCCCTGACAGGACGCTCGCCCTCTATGCAAACCGGACTGGATGGAAAAAACATGATCTTTCAGCTTTCGCCCGGCACTGGCTATAAACCGCGCCTGCGAAACCGTTTTTTCATTGGCCATAAGAGTATCACGTCACATGTAATAGAGGATAATTCACTTTAATTTACTTAGGATGGCTAAATACTAGCAACACTAAGCAAATCCTGTCAAGAACTTTTATCAAGTAAACAAATAATACGGAAGGGTCGATAAGAAGAGTAAGGGAATGGAAACCGCCCACCAGGAAAGGAGGGAGTGACAATGACCAGCCAGGAAGCAATTCGAGTCTTAATGCTGAGCCCCATCTATTTCAGACTCACCCCAGCAGACCGTAAACAACTCATTCGGGAATACTGCACACTCTTTGCCAGAGTCTGTAAACGACAGCAAAACCAAAAAAAATAACACAAAAAGGGTTCGTTTATTTCTTTCCCCAGAGGGGATCCTGCCCGAACCTGTCCATCCACCAGTCTTCAGGCTCCAGCGCCTCACCGTCCAGTGGAACCAGTGGAATCCTAAACTGGTTATAATGATCCATAAGCACATCGTAGGCCCTGGTCAACTGACGCATTAAATCACCCTTTGCCCTGTCATCGCCCACGATATCAGGATGATTTTCCTTACACTTGGCGCGATAGCTGCGTTTAATCTCTCCAAGTGTTGCACGATCTCCAAGTCCTAAAAGTTCCTTGGCATCAAAAATGGCCTCCCAGTCTGATTTAGTCATGCCGAACCCTTTGTCTTCCAGCTTTTTTCCTCACCCCTGCGCAATCTTCCGATATTGGAGCCATGCTTTTTCCAAATCAAAACAGCAATCACCGCAGCACAGAAAAAGGTAGAAAGACTCCCGCCAAGCATCAGAATAAAGAAGGGGATCAGCCCGGAAGCAGCCAGGGACCCGGCCGAGACAAAACCGGAAATTCCAACTACCGCAATAAAAAGCACCAGAGCAATCGCAATGGACCAGGGAGAAAAGAAGAGAAAGACACCAAGAGCCGTGGCCACCCCCTTGCCTCCCTTGAAGCCAAGATAAATAGAGAACATATGACCAAGTACCGCAGCAAGCCCGCATAAGCCGACAAAAAGTTCCCAGTTATCTCCCATGGGGAGAAAAAGAGAGGCTACAAAAACCGGAACAAAACCCTTGGCCACATCACAGAGCAGAGTGAGTATGCCAAGTTTTTTTCCAAGCACCCTGTTCACATTAGTGGCTCCGATATTGCCACTCCCCTCCTGGCGTACATCTTTGCCAACCATACGGCTGAAAAGAAGGCCAAAGGGAATAGCTCCTGTCAGATAACTTAAAAGAAGGGCGACAATCAGTGTTAGACTCATGTTTTTATACTGTTTGAGAATGTTGATTTAAGCGTTGATATTGACTGATACGACATTAGCGCATATCTTATGGAAACACAACGTCGATGCGGAAAGACTATCCCTGTGGTATACTTCCTTTATCGTTTACGAATGACAACAACTGAACATAACATATAGATACCCCCATGAGCCTGCTTCCAATCCGTAAATTTCCCGACCCCATTCTTCGTCAAAAGGCGAAGAAAATCACCGTTTTTGACGACTCTCTGCAAAACCTGGTCTCTGATATGATTGAGACCATGTACGACGCCCCTGGTGTGGGCCTCGCCGCCCCACAAATTGGAGAATCCGTTCAACTTATCGTTGTCAATGCCGCCCAGGATGATGATGGTCAGGATTCCATGGTCATGATCAATCCCGAAATCACCGAAAAAGAAGGGAAACAGATAGACGAGGAAGGATGTCTTTCTGTCCTTGACCTCACCGCCTCTGTAAAAAGAAGCCAGAAGGTCACTGTCTGTTATCAGGATATCAAAGGCACCGATCAGGAAATAACAGTGGAAGACCGTTTTGCCGTTGTTCTCCAGCACGAAATCGACCATATCAATGGTATTCTCTTTATCGATCATCTCAGTACCCTGAAACGCACTCTCTATAAGAAGAAAGTTAAAAAAATGCTGGCTGCTAAAAACTAACAGGTACTTCCATGGCTGAGAAACAAAAAAACTTTCGCATCATCTTTATGGGCACACCCGATTTTTCCGTGCCTGCCTTGCAGGGATTGATTGATGGTCCTGATCAGGTGGTGGCCGTGGTTACTCAACCTGATCGTCCTAAGGGGCGCGGTAAAAAGCTGACCCCTCCTCCTGTAAAAGTACTCGCTGAATCAGTTACGATCCCGGTACTTCAGCCAACAAAAATAAAAACCACTGAATTTGCAGATGAGCTGCGCGCCTTTCATCCGGATCTGATTATTGTTGCCGCCTATGGACGAATTCTACCCTCCTCCATTCTCAACCTCCCCCCTCTGGGCTGTATTAATATTCATGGATCACTTCTGCCACGACATCGTGGAGCTGCCCCCATCCAATGGGCAATCCTTGCCGGTGACAAAGAAGCCGGGATTACCATTATGGAAATGGATGTGGGAATGGACACCGGAGCCATGCTGCTGCCCGCTTCCGTACCCGTTAGCTTAAGTGAAACCGCCGGTGGACTCTTTACAAAACTTTCAGAACTTGGTGGAAGGACGCTCTTAAAAGCCCTGGATCTTTTGCGACAGAATAAACTCCCTCCCATTGAACAGGATCACAATCTTGCCACCGAAGCACCTCCTCTGAAAAAAGAATACGGTGCCGTTGACTGGAACAAATCTGCCTGGGAAATTCACTGCCTGATCCGCGGCATGGATCCCTGGCCCACCGCCTATAGCTTCCTCGATGGAAAACGTTTCCGTTTTTTTGCTCCGGAACTGACCGACACACCTTGTACGAAAACACCTGGAAGTATCATTCAAGCAGACCGGAACGGGCTTCTCCTTGCCACGGGTGATGGTGCCCTTCTCGTCCGTGAAATCCAGCCGGAAGGAAGAAAACGCATGGGCGTGGAAGCATACCTCTGCGGCCAAACCCTGGAAAACGGACAGACATTCACGTCCCTTCAATAATTGATGACTGCCCCTGCCACCATTGCCTATCTGGATTGCTTTTCCGGAATCAGCGGCGACATGCTCCTTGCTGCACTCCTTCATGCAGGGCTTGAGAAAGATATCCTCCTGGATGAACTTGCCAAGATCGGAGAGATTGACTTTAAGCTCACCGTGGAAGATCAGCTCCGTTGCGGGATCAGCTGCAAACAGGTCACAATCCATTCACCTTCCAAACAGCAATTCAGACATCTGGAAAACATCCTTGTTCTACTCGAGGAATCAAAGCTCTCAGAAACAATTATTCAAAAAGCGGCCACAATCTTCACCCGTCTTGCGGAGGCTGAAGCCAAGGTCCACAATGTACCACTGCACAAAATCCACTTTCATGAAGTCGGTGCAGTGGACACCATTGTTGATATTGTGGGAAGCCTGATAGGATTCGAGAAACTTGGCATTGACCAGATAATTTGTTCCCCTCTCCCCATGGGCCATGGCTTTGTTCGTTGTGCCCACGGAACCCTTCCCCTGCCAGTACCTGCGGTCTGCGAACTGTTACGTGATATACCCATCTATGGTGTTGAACAGGAAAAAGAACTGGTTACCCCCACCGGAGCCGTTTTGGCCACGAGCTTAGCCAGTTCTTTCGGGAAAATCCCAGCCATGACGGTGAAAAGCATCGGTTACGGTGGTGGAAGCCATAAGCTGAAAGAGGAGCAACCCAATCTCCTCAGGCTGATAGTAGGCGAGGCTGTAGGCGTACAGGAAAGTGACGTGGTGGAAATTATTGAGACGAACCTTGATGACTGGAACAGTGAAGGATTCCCCTATCTCTGTGATCTGCTTTTTGCACAGGGGGCACTCGATGTCTCACTCAGCCCCCTGATCATGAAAAAAGGCCGCCCCGGGCAGCTTCTACGGGTTATTTGCGATCCTGTTAATGGCCAGGATTTAAAACAGATCATCCTTTCAGAAACAACAGCCATCGGCGTTCGTTTCAGGAAAGAAGAGCGTATGACTTTGGCACGGGAGGCCGTTATGGTCTCCACACCATGGGGAGAAGTTGTAGCCAAGAAGGTACAAACACCAAAAGGTACGGTGATCTACCCAGAATATGAGGCCTGCAGAAAAATTGCCAAAGAAAATAAAATCCCCCTTGCTCGTGTCTACGACGCTGTATCCAAACAATAGTCCCACCATATCGCGCCACACCATGTAAACACCCAGTATTCCTCATTAGACAAAACAACAACACACAACATAATGTCCGGATTATCTGAAAATATCAAAGTGACAGGTAATTTGTGATTCTGTGAAGATTCAGGAAGTATACGTAACAAGTCCAGTTTTTCTTAAATGGTTGATATTGCCATTGGATTCGTTCACAATAGTATGATACCCTTTGTTACTGTTTGTAAATTTTTTTTAGAGGGAGTCATTACGAAATCTGTCTAAAGGTTACGCTGTGTTATATGTCCTATGTGTAACACGGGGGGACCACGCAAGAAACACCGCTTATACAGCTTGTTGAAGATAACAAATCAGTAAATAAAGAGACAAGAGGGTGATATGTGGCCAATAACCAGTAGAATGCGTAGTGCGTCGATAAATAAGTTATCTTCCGTAGCCACCCTGTGGGCATTTTTCCCAATTAGCAGTATACTCGCCAGTTTCTATGACCAACCTCTTCATCCACGTCTCGTAGACCTCACCAGTAATATCACTTGTAAGTTTGAACTTGTTTTTGCACTTAGGACACCTGAGAATACTGTCAACATAAGTGAAATAATCGCAACCACACTCACACACAAACAGGTAATCGTCCCCTGTTTCTTTAAATTCAGTTCCACATAAACCTTCTGTGCTTCCGTTCATTTCAACCTCCGTAAATTTAAAAGATAACAAAACTTTCCACGCAGAAAACAGCCTCAGCTATCTCTTGCATTCCAATTTCAGTTTTTCACCAGTTACCAGCATCGTTAAAATCCGTGTTGCTGTTTCTGGTAAAATCTAGTCGTTATCTACTTAGCTTTTTCTAACCCATGTTCCTTTTATAACATTCAACATATGATAGAAAGAATATGTGCTTGCAGCTCTTTCTCCGCTACTCCAGCTATGTTCGTCCATAAACTCAAAGAATTCCTCCTCAAGCTCTTTGAGTTTGTCGGCAGATAACAAAGGCGCTTCAGCTGAGCCCGAGCACTCCTGTTTTTTAATCGTAGATTTTTGGTTATCATCACTCATTTTTTTACTCATGATTTTGTGGTTAAATTGCTCGGCCCAGTTGAGCTGGGTCGTTATGCTTAAATAATGCGAAAATTGAAATATAATAAAACAATAGGAGGTGGAGCACCCACATTCTTGAATGCATGCGTTGGGGAAAACGGACTACAGGATATTGAAACATATGCAGATGGCTTTAAGTACGCAACAATTTCTATCGCAAAATTACTGATTTCAAGCAATGCATCACAAGAAGTTGATTGCTATATTTTTCCACTCATTTTTAACGCCAGACATTGCTTCGAACTCTACATAAAAGAATCAATTCTAAAAATTGAGTAAATCAATAAATCTATTACCGTCGGTAATATCAATACATCTCATGATTTGAAAATATTATGGGACTTCCTCAAAATAAATGCAATAAAGACTGACAGAAGATATAAAGATTTAATTCCTAAAATTGAGGAATATATTCTAGATTTTCATGAAATTGATCCTAATGGGCAAACCTTTAGATATCCAGATGACAACTTCAAAACACCACATTTACGCAAAACACCACTTATAAATGTATTGAAATTCTATAAACGGTTTTTCAAGGCATGCATATTATTAAAGAAACTAGTAAATTTGAACAATACGTTGGTTGAAGAATATTCAGTAAAAACACACACAAAGTCATTGTCGCGGTTTGATATTGAAAGCATTTCAAAAAAAATACCCTGCCGCACAGAATGGACTAAGGATATCTTTTCAAAGAAAAAATCTGAAATTTTAAGCGAGTACAATTTAAGCAGCAAAGAATTTTCAAAGGCATTAAATGTTATTCAAAATCATAGGTTGTTCTGCAATAATATCGGTATTGAATTACCTTTAAAAATAACAAATTCCGCTAAAATATTAAAATTCATGGATGAAGTAGATAGTTATTATAAGCCTCACACAAAACCGAAAAATAAAAGTAAACCTCCGTTAGTTTATTCATTTGATAGTGTAAATTTCTTAAGAGAGAGTGAACTGTACTCTGCTTACATAAAAAAAATGATCCTTCTTATCAGGAACGATATTGGACTGAGACATTTCGCCGACATTACTGCTATTTACGACTTGGGTCGATTGCCAATTTACTATGGGGAGTTATATGAACAACGTTTACACACTCGCCTAAAAAAAATAATAAAAATATGGCTATACCATCCTGAAGATATCGACAACGAAATACTTTACTATATAAATAAATCAAATCTCAGAACGGGAATTATCGAAGGGCTAAAAATGATAGGGAAACATAGTATTATTAATGAATTACAAAAGAAAAAAATTGCATAACGAATAAGGTTAGATTGTGAGAGCGCAGCGAACCACAATCTGAACCGTTTGTTGGATGAGCCCGGTCTTATATATAGAAAATAGCTTTTTAAGATCGTGCCTGATCTAGGCTTG
>Ga0075120_10000032_pt1 | contig 88404 bp, 64 predicted proteins | sample AntAceMetag02UKL_FD_69792 | JGI IMG/M metagenome (GOLD analysis project Ga0075120, IMG submission 69792) | Saline lake microbial communities from Ace Lake, Antarctica - Antarctic Ace Lake Metagenome 02UKL | ecosystem: Environmental > Aquatic > Non-marine Saline and Alkaline > Saline | place...
CTATTCAATATTTTCGATAAACTCTTGACACGTTGTATTCAAAGATCGACTATTACTTTAGCTGAGCTAATGACATAACCGGATTACGCTATTGCTAAATTAGGTGGATGGATTGACACAAAACGAAATGGACGAGTCGGATGGGAAGCGCTGTGGAAAGGCTTGGCGATACTCCATGAACGCCTTGTCGGATGGCGGTTAGCGACGATGTGAGTAAGAGACAGGGCTTCAGCCGGGGTGTTGGAAATGGGCTCTGTTTCAAAGCGCGCTTCAGCCTTAGTAGGTTCAAGGTATTGACTTAGTGGGATTATGAGGAGGTATGAGATATCACACGATATCTAATGCTTTTACAATAGCGAAGATGGAAGAAATTCAAAAAAGGCAGTCTTTATTTTTCAACATCTTTATAAAACCGTTTCCGCATCCATATAAATACAACATACGTTCCGATTAAGGCAATAACGCTGAGAATGATACCGGTACCTATTTCCCCAAAAACAAAATATCCTATCGCAAAGGTCGAACCCAGTGTCATAGCTATTCCACCAATCCATCCTAAAATATCAAATGCGAAAGGACTTTGATAATCTTCAGCTCCGGTTAACTGGTCGAGCTTTTCAAGATAATTCCTGACGTTTTTCCATGCTCCGGGGGGACGCGTTCTCTTGTAGAATTCGACTAATGTTTTCATGGCAGGCGCTGGAGTAAGGATGGTCACAGGAATAAAAACCACTGCTGAACCCACAGTTATCAATAAAACTTTGATTGGGAAAGGGATCTCCGGAAAGAACAAATAGAGGGTAGAAGAGATAATGCTCGAAGCTGCCATCGCTGCTATTTCCGTCCATGCCGAGATACGCCACCAGAACCACCGCAGGATGTAAACCGGTCCTGTTCCGGCACCGAAAGCGATGATAAATTTGAATGCTTCGGTCACGGATTGGATATAATACGCCATCACTGAAGTCACACCGAGCAACAAGACCATGGCAACTTTCGCGGCAATAAGATAATGTTTTTCACTTTTACCGGGCGCTATCCATCCACGATAGATATCATGTGTTAGATAACTTGAACCCCAGTTGAGCTGGGTATCGATAGTGCTCATGAATGCGCCCACCAGCCCGGCGACCATCAGACCTTTTAAACCGACGGGTAATAGTTGGATTATTAATAAGGGATAAACAAGCTCATGATCAGATATACCGTTTGATCCAAACGGTGTTTCAGGCATCAAAACCAGGCTTGCCAGCGCTACGATCACCCAGGGCCAGGTGCGCAGGGCGAAATGGGCTATGTTGTACCAGAGTGTTGCGCCGAATGCATGCATCTCATTTTTCGCCGCGCTCATTCTCTGGATTACTTTACCACCGCCGTCGGAATTCAGGTTCGCCCACCATTGTATGGAGAGGTAAATCATGAATCCGCCAAATGCGCCGGTTAGTGTTTCCATGCTGAAAAAACCGGATTCAGGGATTTTAGGAATCATGGCGATTTTTTCCGGACCGGCGATTTCGAGGATATGTTCAATACCTCCAGCAGCATTAACGGCAAAAATTGCGAGGATGACGGCTCCGATCAGTGCGATGATAAACTGCGCCACATCAGTAATCACCACCCCCCAGAACCCGGCGAAGAAACTATATACTACGGCTAACAGGGAAGCGGCGAGAACTCCAATCCATTTTGGTCCCCCCCATACAACACCGGTTATTTTCGCCATTGCCAGCACTACCCAGCTCATGGCGATTGTATTAATGAAAAGAGATAACCAGGCAGCCCGCACAACTCTCAGGACCCGTCCGGCTTTCCCGCCATATCTGAGGTCTGTCAGTTCAACATCCGTTACGACCTTCGCGCGCCGCCACAACCTTGCCAGGAAAAACGCTCCAAAGAGTCCGCCAATAGCAAACGACCACCATTGCCAGTTCAACGATACACCGCCTGAACGTATCAGTTTTGTCACATATAGTGGAGTATCGCAGGAGAAACTTGTTGCGACCATGCTTGTCCCGGCAATCCACCAGGGAAGGTTTCGCCCAGAGAGGAAATAGCTGTCCGTATTGAGATGAGCCCGACGTGTAAAAGCGAGACCCAGCGCAAATACAATAAGCAGATATATACCAATTATGGAAATGTCTATGGTTGACATGATGAGAATCTTAAAATAAAAGTGGCGATTAATGAAAAATCGAAATATCTATTGTAAGGTATTCGCCGATGATATGGAAACTGCTTTCTAATCAATTTGAATTTTGTTGAAGGAAGATCACGGGTGTCATGTAGGCGACGGGTGGCCCGATTGCTTGCTGTCGGGTTTCATCCTGACCCGAACGAGGCGGAACCAGAAAGAATACAGGGATACACAGGATTAACAAGATTTGTAATATGCGCTCTTTGCCCCTTTTGCGTCTTTGCGTGAGAAAAAGACAGTGAAGTAGCCGTGATACGTGCTTGTCCCCAGAAAAACTGTTAGGCTTAAGGTCTGATTATGCTTTTCTCGCTTCTCTCTTTCCGTTAATAACTATGCTGCAGCAACTGCCGGGCTCATCTTTATCTATGAACATGATACTGCCGCCGTTGATTTCTACCGCCCATTTCGCTATGGATAAGCCTAATCCTGCACCTCCGTCTGCACTGGAGCGGGTGGAGTCGATCCGGTAACCTCTCAAAAACCTTTTCGCGCTGGTCAGGCGGAATCACCGATTCATGATCAGATATATCTATCCAGGCGCCACCAAAGCCGGAATAAACGCTAAGATAAGAATAATAATGCTAATCTTCACGAGAACTTTCATGATTCTTTCCAATTGTGTCAAGAGGGTTGAATATAGCGCCTCAAGTGATAATCGACGCTGACGCTATAAATCTTGCTGTGTCTGTGAACTAAAATGAGGAGGATTTTTCGACAATGCAACTTAAGTGTTTCTTAAAATTTATTAAAAGATTTTAATGCTGGATATGTGTAATTCTTTTTTGTTCTTTGGATGGTTGGAAAATATCACTCTGATCATATCAGTGTTGCATCCTGAAATTTTAAACCTGAAACTGCTGCTGCGCTGTCAGATTTAATTCGGACTCAAACCGCCATAGGTACATAAATCCGTATGGTCTGGATTAGTTTACAACGTGCTATTCCGGAACAATTATTTCTTTTTCTGCGAAGAATTCTGTGTATTTTTTGTCTGAATCCAGGATATGATTAATAACCCAATCGCCCAGAAAACTCAAAATTTCTATTGATAAATTCGGATTGGTGCAGAAATCAAGAGCATATTTAATTACATCGCTGGTTAAAACCTCATGCTCGTGCTTATGCTCGATATAATCAGGATAATTATGTATATACATATTATATTCTTCATCCCTGAAGTGATCTTTTGTATATAAGATCAAGTCATGTACAATCTGCCTCAACACAGCATGCTCTTGAATCTCATTGATCGCTTCTTCCAAACATACAATAAAACCGAACATCTTTTTATGTTGTTCATCGAATACACCTACTCCAACGCTGTATTCATCCATCCAAGGTAGAAATGGCATCACATCTCCTCTCTGATTTACAAATTATACAAGCTAATAATCAATTTCTCAAATGTCAAAGACTTTGATATTTATATTGATTTGGGTAGTATTTTTATCCGTAATACAGAATATACTATTTGAAGTTTTGAATTGATGTTGTTCTTGACATTTTCTCGCAGAGCTGCAACGAACCGAGCCCACTAGATTTCGTTATGTCCGTAGATCAGCCTGGAATGCAAAGCGAAGCGTAGTTCTTAATTTATTGTGTGTGAAATTATAAATTCAAAACTGAAGATTTGGAGTTTTACAAGCTGCGTTGTATATTGATTACTTTTATAGTTGAGTCCCATCAACTAACCGATATAGCACCGATTTTACACTTCTTCACACAATGAAAGAGAATGGAGCTGATATGGATTTCAAGTCTAAAACCAAATCACAGCTTATCGCAGAAATTGAAATTCTGCAAAATAAAATTAACTCGTTTGAGTCTTCATCTACTATTGATCAAATACAGGAAAATGAGACAGAAGGTAAGTATAGAAGTTTTTTTGAAAATGCTTTCGATGGATTAATTCATTTGGATTTGAAAGGAAATATTCTTGATGTGAATAAAGCAGCCGTGAATTTCTTCGGTGGCAAGAAGGAGGAGTTGATTGGAAAACATTTCACAAAAACCGGTGTTGTCAGCAAGAAGGATATACCTTTACTGCTAAAAACCTTCGCGAATACTATCACTGGCAAAAAAGCTTCTATCAGCCTAGAAATAACAAATAAAAGTGAGGAAAAAATATTCCTTGAATGTAATACTTCATTTATTAGAAAAAATAAAAAGATTGCGGGGGTTATGGGGATTGCAAGGGATATAACAGAATATAAAAAATCAGAAATTGAATTACAGGAAAGCGAACAACGTTTCCGGATGTTAATGGAAAAATCACCGGTTTGCATTGAAATTTTTGATAAAGATGGCGTACTGCTTGATGTCAATGAAGCGTGGGAAAATACCTGGGGTGTCAATGGTGAAGAAATAATCGGAAAATACAATCCACTTGACAATGAACAATTTAAAATGATGGGACTATTACCTCTGATTGAGCAGGCTTTTGCAGGTGAGAGTGTTCAGCTTCCTGATGTTGAATTTGATCCAGCAGCCTCAGGTCTCCCAGGACGAAAACTATGGATACGAGGTTATGCATATCATCTTGAAGATAAAGACTCAAACGTCAAGAATGTCATTATGCTCTCTGAGAATATTACTGAACAGAAGCTGGCAGAGGAAGAAATTCGAAAAAGTGAGGAAAAATATAGATCTATATTTGAATCATTTCAGGATCTTTATTATCGAACTGATTCCCAGGGCATTGTCACACTTGTAAGTCCCTCAGTGAGGCAATTAGGCTATGAACCTGAAGAGTTAATCGGACGTCCAGCCGCAGATTTTTTCGCAAATCCATCTGATCGTAGTAAATTCATGGAAGAAATATCATTATCCGGATCAGTTCAAGACTACGAAGTCAAAATTCAAAATAAGGAAGACGAAAATTTATATGCATCATTAACAGCATCTCTTATTGAAGAAGAAGATGGGAATCTCGTTGGAATTGAGGGCGTTATTCGTGATATAACTAAACGTAAGAAATCAGAAAAACAACTGAGAGAGAGCGAGGAAAAGTTCAGGTTAATTAACGAGCAATCTTTAGTGGGAATAGTTATCATCCAGGAAAATGAAATCAAACATATCAATGAAGCAGTGTTTCAGATAAGTGAAACTGAAAAATCAGAATTTGAGAAATCTGCTCTAAAGGGGATAATGAAGCAAGTACACCCTGATGATGTTCAGATGGTTCAGGATCAGTTACAGAAAAAACAAAAAGGAGAGCAACAGGGAACTGTACCTAATTATGTTTTTAGACTTATTCCTAATTCAGGACAAACCAAATGGTTGGAAATATACTCAAAGACGATAGTTTATAATGATGATCCTGCTGATCTGATAATGTTGTTGGATATAACCGAGCGAAAAGAAGCAGCGAACCAGATAAAACAACTCCAGGAATATCTGCAGCTCCAGGTTGAACGAATGCCAGTTGGATTAATAGTGTGGGATACTGACTTTCGTGTAGAATCCTGGAATTCTGCCGCGGAAAATATTTTTGGTTACACTGCGGAAGAAATACTTGGCAAACACCCGTATGATTTTATTGTGCCTGAGGATATTCAGCCAAAATTAGATGCCATCTGGGATCGTTTGTTCGATGGAGATATGACGGCGTATAGTGAAAATGACAACGTAACAAAAGATGGTCGAAGAATTACCTGTAACTGGTCGAATACACCACTTAGAGAAGATGATGGTACAATAATTGGTGTTCTCTCCATGGTAGAAGATATTACCCAGCAAAAGATTGCAATGTCTGATCTACAGGAGAGTGAAGAAAAATATCGTATCCTATTTGAAACAATGGAGCAGGGAGTAGTTTACCAGGATGTGAATGGTGAAATCACTTCTGCAAATCCTGCCGCTGAAAGATTACTTGGATTAACTATTGAGCAGATGCAGGGGCGTACATCAATTGATCCAAGATGGAAAGCAATTAAGGAAGATGGATCAGATTTCCAAGGTGAAAAACATCCTTCTATGATAGCCTTAAAGGATGGCAGGTCTGTTCGAGATACAGTAATGGGTGTTTTCATTCCGACGACAGATTCTTATAGGTGGATAATTGTCAATGCTGTTCCGCAATTTAAAACAGGTGAGGATAGAACCTATCAGGTATTTACAACTTTTAGTGACATAACAGAAATCAAGAAAACTGAAGAGAGAATGCGTTTTATGAAATTTTCCATAGACCATAGCGCAGACTCTGCCTTTTGGATGGGACCGGATGCACAGTTCATTTATGTAAACGAGGCAGTATGTGAATCATTAGGATATACTCCTGAAGAAATGCTTACAATGACGGTTCACGACATTGATCCTGATTTTCCACAAGACGTATGGCTTGATCATTGGAAAGACATGAAACAACTTAAATCATTTAGCATGGAATCCCATCATCGCAAAAAAGATGGACAGGTTTTCCCTGTTGAAGTAACAGTAAATTATGTTGAATTTGAAGGTCAGGAATACAATTGCGCCTTTTCTAAGGATATTACTGAACGCAAAATAGCGGAACAAGCCTTAAGTGAGAGCGAGCGACAGTATCGGACGATATTTGAATCCTTGCAAGACCTTTTTTATAGGACAGATCATGAAGGGAATATATTACTTGTGAGTCCATCAGTTCGTCAGTTTGGATATGAACCAGAAGATTTGATTGGATGTTCTTCCACTGATTTTTATTCCGATCCATCTGACGGGGACAAATTTATGAAAATAATAATGGAAGAAGGATCCATCACAAGTTACGAGATTCAATTAACAAAGAAAGATGGAACTGTCGTCGATGCTTCTATTACTGCGTCTTTGTTAAAAAATGATGATGGTAGTTTTGCCGGCATTGAAGGAGTACTTCGTGATATTTCAGAAAATAAAAAAGCTGAAGAAGAGTTGAAGGCGAGTGAAGAACGTTATCATGGGCTGGCAGATGCTTCGTTCGAGGCGGTTTTCATCTCAGAGAAGGGTATATGTCTCGATGCAAATCGAGCTGCGTGCGAAATGTTCGGTTATGAATGTGATGAGCTGATTGGCATATTTGGCACAGATGTAATTGCGCCTGAATCAAAAGAACTTGTAAAGAGTAATATGACATCAGGTTTTGAAGAACCTTACGAAGCATTAGCTCAAAGGAAAGATGGATCGACTTTTTATTGTGAAATACATGGTAAAATGACAGAGCACAAGGGACGGGACGTCAGGATTACTGTTCTTCGGGATGTAGATGAAAAAAGACGTGCCGAAGTTGCACTGCGAGAAAGTGAAGAGCAATATAGAGCGATATTTGAATCATTCCAGGATATCTATTATCGTACTGATAAGAAGGGGAAACTTACACTCATTAGCCCTTCAGTCAGAAAGTACGGATATGAACCTGAAGATTTACTTGGTCATTACGTATCAGATTACTACACCAATCCTCGAGAACGTCGATATTTAATGAAAAAAATAGCTCAGGATGGCTTTGTGGAGGATTACGAAGTGCAACTGGTCGCTAATGATGGTACAATTATTGATTCTTCACTCAATGCACATTTATTCGCCGATGAAGCTGGTAATGCGGTTGGAGTCGAGGGAATATTACGTGTCATAACAGAACGTAAACATGCAGAAAATCTTACTCGGATTCAGAAAGAACTTGCAATAAAACTTGGCGAAACAACCAGTATCGAAAAAGCTTTAGCCGATTGTATTGACGCTGCAATTCAAATATCTATTATGGATTCAGGGGGTATCTATCTTGTTGATCCTGAGACAGGAGATATTGATCTATCGTACAGCGAAGGATTTAAACCTGAATATGTTAAGATGGTATCGCACTACAAATCTGATTCAAACAATGCAATAATAGTTAATGCAGGGAAACCGATACACGTTACCCATGCTGAGTTGAATATTGATTTGAGTGATATTGAGCGATCCGAAGGACTAAAATGTATTTCTGTTATTCCCATTCTTCATGAAGGGCGTGCTGTAGGTTGCATGAATATGGGATCGCATTCAAAAGGGGACATTTCCGAGTTTGAGAAAGAAGTTCTGGAATCAATAGCTGGTATGGCAGGTGGACTGATTACGCGGCTGAAGACAGAAGAGAAGCTTCAGGAAAGCGAAGAGAGATACCGTCAATTGTTTGAAGATGATTTGACCGGGGATTATATATCAACTCCTGAAGGTCATATAACCACATGTAATCCGGCATTCGCAAAGATACTTGGATTCAAATCGGTTGAAGATGTGTACAATGTTCCTATAATCACTCTTTATCAAAATCCGGATGACAGGGAATATTTCCTTGAGCAGATAAAAAAAATGAAAAAACTGGAGTACTATGAGAAGCAATATCTCAAAATAGATGGAAACCAGATTCACGTGATCGAAAACGCAATAGGTGTATTCGATGATTCAGATAAACTTACACATATTCGTGGATATATTATTGATAATACTGAACGCAAATTACTTGAAGAACAACTCCAACAATCCCAGAAAATGGAAAGCATTGGATTGTTAGCGGGTGGTATCGCTCATGATTTTAATAACCTGTTAACCGCCATCATAGGAAATACCGAACTTGCAATGTTTTCACTTGACGAACGTGATCCGATGATGGAGGACCTTAATGCAGTGCGAGAATCTGCTGATCGCGCTGCCGACCTCACTCGCCAATTACTCGCTTTTAGCCGTAAGCAGACTCTGCAACCAAAAGTCCTGAATATGAACCTGATTGTACAAAATCTTGAGAAGATGCTGAGACGTATGATTGGTGAGGATATCGATTTAAAGATTAAGACTTTCAAAAAATTGAAAATGGTAAAAGTTGATCCTGGACAAATTGAGCAGGTCCTCGTAAACTTGGTGGTAAATGCACGAGATGCAATGAATATGGGAGGAAAATTAACTATTGAGACACAAAATATAACATTGGATGAGGAGTATTCACATATTCATATTGATGCTGTAGCAGGACAATACGTATTGATAGCCATTTCTGACTCCGGAACCGGCATGAGTGATGAAGTAAAATTAAAGATATTCGATCCGTTTTTTACAACAAAAAGCGAAGGCAAAGGCACAGGGCTTGGTTTATCAATGGTGTATGGCATAATTAAACAAAGTGGCGGTCATATTTCTGTGTACAGCGAGATCGGACATGGAACAACCTTCAAAATATATCTGCCAGCTGTTGAAGAAAAAGCAGATGCACATGAACGAAAGCAGGATATATCCAAAGCACCCCGTGGGAATGAAACCTTACTGTTAGTTGAAGATGCGCACGATGTTCGTACCCTTGCTGTCAAAATTCTTAAACGCCAGGGATACCATGTATTTGAAGCTGCATCTGGAGGAGATGCTATCGTAATCTGCGATAAAATGGATAAACCTGTTGACCTTGTAGTTACCGATGTAATAATGCCGCACATGAGCGGGCGGGAGCTGGCAGAAAAACTGCGTGATAGATGGAGTGATTTGAAAGTACTATACATGTCGGGATACACGGATGATGCAATTGTCCATCACGGTATTCTTGACCAGGGAATTCCCTACCTTCAGAAGCCATTCCGTCCGTTGGACATCGCGATTAAAGTCAGGGAAGTATTGGATAATTGAGATCAAAGGAGTTTGAATATCTCATTTTTGTCTGACTCGGATGCAAGCCATCACGGCAACGTTTCGAGGGCAAATTCTTGAGGATTCAAGTCACAATTTTGAGCACTTTAAACCTGGAAATTACATTTTCAAATTGTGCTGCATTGTTGTCCGGATTCGATTAATATCTCATACCAATCTCAATAAAAATTCTATTGAGATTCAGATTGTCTCCCCTGTAGGCTTCGAAGAATGAAGAAATATAGATGGGTGAGTTAAAATAATAATCTATTCCGGTTTTAATCCAATTATAAGAGACGGACCCTTCATAATCTTTCATTGTATAACTGCTTAATCCAAATTGTACTGAAGATCTTAAACGGTGAAAAAATAATCTGGATAAATGGAGATTTGGTTGAGTCCCACTTGTTCGAGGATTGTCGAAAAGATTAAGATTCAACCTGATGCCAATTCCACTTGAGAATAAATCATTTTTACCAATACTGAAATATTGTGTGCTGGTTGAACTATTATCAACGCCCCTTAATCTCACTCCGATACGGGCATTTGTACGAATCCTGTAAGGGAGCATGGCATTAATTCCCAACCGGAATCCCTGTCGCTGTGTATCATCAAACAAAGAATCGGGTGTCTCCCTGGATTCATAGGTTCGGACCAGAGTATTATTACTGTAACCAGCATTCAGCGACACCGATCTGGATATTGAATATCTTCCGTTTAGCAATAAATTTGACAATTGCATGCTGGAGCCGGATACCTCTTTACGCCAGGCTCGGTTGATTTCTAGATCAGCGCTCTGATAAAAACTCAATTTCCTGTTATATGATACCATTACCTGTTCATAAATAAACTCTTTGCTGATATTGCCCTTATTATATCTCCCTGCAAGGGCGACTGTCCCGCCTATATCTGATTTCTGATTTATATCTGATTCATAATGAACGTATGCCCCGGTTTTTACTTCATCTGTGCTGATTTGAGTGTTTCTAAGATCCGGATGAGTGCCACCGAAAGCTCCCATGGTAATTTTATCGTTAATTTGATAATCCACTAATGCACCATCGAATTTCCCAATCCCGCTTATACGGTTTGAGATGACTCTTCCCGCCTTGTAATGAAGTGGATTTGCTGGATCTGTATTCGTGAGTGAGACTTCATATATCCTGTTGTTCCATTCGGTTCGTGCTCGATCCGGATCATTTCTGTCCTTGATGAATTGGCGAATTCTCATATTGAGGTTTAGCTGATGATTACTCCCGAACAGGTTCTGTATTGAGTTCTTTATTGCCAGGGATGGTTGATGAACATCATTATCGAAATCACTCTGATCATCCTGAAAATAATATTGGAGTCCAATTCGACCGGATAGTTGATTCGCCTTAATCGATTTTGTGCGGATTCTTGTGATTCGGGGAGGTAATTTCTCGGCAACTTGAAAAGTATCAATCTCCTGAGAAGGTATTATTTCTTCATGAACCGATATAATTGCCACATCTCCTAACTGAATTTCTCCTGATTTTTCAATTATTTTGCAGGAGGATGAATTATCCGCCACGAAGAGAATCTTTATACTTGCAATTTTTTGATTATCCCGCCTGACCTCACCAAGATCACCTTTGTTAATTCCCTGCGCGCGTCCGGCATCCAGGTAAATAGCAGTATTTGAGAGATATTTGACTGTAGTTTGAACCTCACCTGCAATGAGTGTGCAAGGCAGGAAAAGCAGTATTAGAAAGCGTTTGAAGTACAAGTTAAATTCCATCTCTTAATCAATCTTCCGGCGATTTTGATCAATATGTTTAATTAATGGACGAAGTAAATCATCACCCTCTCCATCCGGATGGCATTCATAACATGCATCACTATTGTAAACATAACCCTGAACTTCATCATGATCATCATCCGTATCTTCCCTGTTATGTTCATGACAGTCAATGCAATAAAAGACAGAATAATCATTGGGATTTGTGTGGCAATCGGAACAACGATCCCATTCCTCGCGATGGTTGCCGGTATAAATCGGGAACCATAGACGATGATTAAAATCAGCGTCACCCCAATCAGTGGTATTATGGCATTGTTCACAATCTGTGGGGAATCCGGCGCCCCTGTGATCAGGATCGTCAGCATCGTTGTAGTCATCATCATGACAGAAATAGCAACCTGTTGGCGTTCCCTCATACTGACCATCAATATGACACTCTCCACAATTCACAGTGCGGTGCGATCCTGTCAATGGGAACTCAGTCTCGTCATGATCAAATGTTGCCGGACTCCAGGCTTCTGTAGTATGGCAGATAGTACAATCATGTTCAAACTGTCCTGTGACGTGATTCGGATCATTCACATCTTCAAAATCATCCTGATGACAACCGTAACAGGCGACCGGGGTCCCGGTATAACCTTGCGAATGACAATCATTGCACTCGAGTTGCAGATGTGCGCCGGTCAATGGAAAATCCGATTGATCGTGATCAAACGCTGCCGGTGTCCATCCATCAGTAGTGTGACAAATACTGCAATCATGGTCATAGTTTCCATCCTGGTGATCAGGGTCAGTTACTGACTCATAATCATCATTATGGCAGGAGTAACAGTCTGTCGGTGTGCCGGTATATCCCTGGGTATGACAATCAGCACAATCTACATTTACATGAGCGCCGGTCAGTGGAAACTCAGTCAGATCGTGGTTAATTTCAGCCGGACTCCATCCAACAGTCGAGTGACATACTCCACAATCGAGAGGATAATCTGCAGCCGCATGATCAGGATCTCCTGCATTGCGATAATCAGGTTCATGGCATCCATAACAGTCAGTCGAAGTTCCATTATAAACACCATCGATATGACAAGCTGAACAATCAGTTGTCAAGTGAGATCCGGTTAGTTCATATTCGGTGTCGTTATTGTGCTCGAATGATGATGGAGTCCAGCCATCAGTGGTGTGACACTCCAAACAATCGTGATCGAAAGTTCCTTCTGTGTGTATCGGAATTTCTACATTTTCATAATCCGGTCTATGACAGGAAAAACAATCGTATGCCATTGATGCATATCCTTCTGAATGGCAATCAAGGCAGTTAAGACTTAAATGTGCTCCGTCAAGTTGGAAATTCGTCAGGTTGTGATCAAAAGTCGATGGACTCCAGGTTGATGTTGAATGACAAATTGTGCAATCATAAGAAAATTGTTCTGCCGTATGGTCTGGTTCGGAAACCTGGCCGAAATCATCGCGATGACAGCCAACACACTCAGGCGGTGTATCATTGTAACCTTGTTCATGACAATCAATGCACCCCAGCGAAACATGGGCACCATCTATTAAGAATGCAGTTACGCTATGATCGAACAGCGCCGGTGACCAGGCTTCAGATAGATTATCGTGACAAAGGATGCAATCAAAAGAATAATCCCCGGTAACATGATTTGGATCGACCACTCCCTCAAAATCATCATCATGACAGGGGTAGCAATCGGTAGAGGTATTATTGTAACCGGTACTATGACAATCGTTACAATCAACAGTGATATGAGATCCGGTTAAGGGAAAATCAGTCTCGTTATGATCAATATTCGCCGGAAGCCAACCATCCATTGAATGACAGAGAGTGCAAACAAAATCATATTGTCCCGCCACATGATCCGGGTCGGCAATTCCGGAATAATCGGATTCATGGCAGCCATAACATTTTGAAGGTGTGCCGGTATAAATTTCCTGATGACAATCACTGCATTGTAATTGAATATGAGCGCCTTCAAGCTGAAAAGACGACAAATTATGATCAAATGTTGCATCCTCCCAGGAGTGAATGGTGTGGCAGGTTTCGCATTCTTTCGGGAAGTCACTTCCGGAATGATTTGGATCACGCACATTTAAATAATCAGGTTCATGGCAGACGAAACATTCATATATCCCAAGATGATTATACTCTGCCGGACTCCATCCAGAACGATTATCCCTGTGGCATGTCGTACAATCAAGACTGAATCCAGCAACCAGGTGATTTGGGTTATTCGTACCTGTATAGGCGTCGTAATGGCAGCCGTCACAAGTGAGAGGAAGGTTGATATATCTTCCGGCTTCATGGCATTCCCGGCAATCAAGAGATGCATGTACCCCGGTAAGGGGATATTGTGTTTCTGAATGTGATAGCCGAAACCGGGTTTCATCAATCCATCGATCAGGATTATGGCATCTTTCGCAATTATCTCCGAACTGATTCTCATGGATATCAAGATGACAACTGAAGCACCGGTCATCTGTTCCGCTGAAGACAAGATTTGTATGACAAGCTTTGCAGGAAACCGATTTGTGACGACCCTCGAGGGGAAATCTGCTCGTGGCATGCTCAAACTGTAAATCTGCTCTTAGTTGCTCCCAGTTCTCCATAGAATGGCAGGTGATGCAATCGATTGACAGATCTTCGCCGTGGGGATTATTAGTTGCCGAAGCAGCAAATGCGGCATACGTCATGCACACGCACAAAAAAGAAACTATATAATCCTTGAAAGACATAATCATTCCTTCCCGGAGATTGCGAGAACATAATTATTAATTATTGATTCTAATAGTAAAAACATTTTACAGGCTTTTTATTAACAATATACACCAAGGTTAATCCTTTTTTATATCCATAACTTCCAGTTCTTCTCCCCCGTGACATGAATTGCAGGCAATATCCTTTGGTTTGTAAATAATATAGTTTTCGTTCTCATTATTCTCAGAATATTGGTGACATTGAAAACATTCTAACTGGGCATGCGCGCCCTCAAGTTTAAAACGGGAGTCACTGTTATGATCAAATTGAAGATCTTTCCATGAGTTAGTCACATGGCATCGTTTACAATTTACCTCTTTGTCATTTGAATTCTCTTCCGCGAATTGACCATTATGGATATCATTATGGCACCCATCACAATTCATAGAAAGAGGTTTGATCCAAAGGATTTCGCCCTCAACTGATTCGATTTTATGACAACTAAGGCAGAAAGCCTGCTTATGCTTGCCGGCAAGCTGAAAACGCGCTAATCCGTGATCGAATGATATTTTATGCCAGCTTTCTATATTATGACAGTATTCACATCCACCCTTCTCAATCCATATATCTACCTGTCCTCGATGCATATCTTGATGACATCCATTGCAGTTCATGTTGTCAAAATCATACTGATTAAAATCCTTACCAATTTCATTTTGCACCGAAACATGGCACAGGAAGCATGGTACCGCCAGATGACTGCCGGTTAGGGGATATCGGGATGAATCATGTTCTGCTATATCGTATAGAGCAGGCAGAAAACCATTTTCATCATGACAATACACGCATTCACCCTTTGAAGGACTATTTACAAATTGTCCATTGTGTTGGTCATCATGACAGCTTTTACACCCTGCTGTTAAATCAAATTTTGTTGTTGTTCCCTTAATATGGCAACGGTCACAAGCTACCGTTAAATGTTTTCCGACAAGAGGGAAATTAGTCGTATTATGATCAAAATTACCGCCAACAATCTTGCTGAAACCTTTTGTATTATGACATTTTGAACAATTTGCTCCCAGCCTGCCTTCATGTTGATCTTTATGACAGGGAGTGCAGTTCTTGTAACGACCTTCAAGTGAATAATTGGAGTACTGATCTACACGTTTCTTTTTTTGAATTTTGAAAGGAACGCCTGATTCGGAAGATGAGATGATTTGTTGTTCATGACACTTTGAACAATCAAGGTCTAAATGGCTTCCTGTCAACTTGTATTGTGTATCATCATGATTAAAACCTGTTGCAGGAACCCAGCTATTGAAATCATGACATTTCAGGCAGTCGTTGGGAAGCTGACCACGATGTTCTTCCAAGTGGCATATAGTACAGTTTTGATCTAATCCCAAGAATGTTTTTGATTGATTAACCTCAGTTGACTTTCTCACTTCATCAGAAACAAATTCTGAGCGATGGCAGCTTCTGCAATTCAGTTCGTGGTGTTTACCCTCCAACAGATAACCGGTTAAGGAATGTTTGAAACTATTTACACCGCTCTTCCAGAAAACTAATTCATATTCACGTCCATGATGTTCTGAATGGCAAACAGAGCATTTTTTATCAGCGACATCTTTAGAGCTATGATATCCTTTTTCGGCTAAGATTCTACTTTGAAGAGCTTCATGACATTCAAGGCACCTCTTATTATTGAATTCTTTGCCAAGCTCATGACATTTATTGCAGTTCTTAATTCCCTTTAAGTCTTCATGCACACTGGATAATTTCCCGGGAGAGATTTGAGATAAAGCAATCGAAGAAAATAGCAATAAAGAAACTGCCATTATTATTATGGAACACCACCTCTTATTCATTCGGTATCCCTGGTTTTAGTTTGAACCTGCTCAATAAATTTTGCTGCAAGCACACTTAATGAATCAGCAGGATGAATCTCTATCAATTTAGACCAGTATTCGGTCGCCATCGAATCATTACCAACATTACCCTCGATTGCTCCAAGGTTATACAGTGCTCCGGCATGGTTGGGTATCTTTTCCAGCAAAATATTAAGTTCCTGTTTTGCTTCTTCAGTTCTACCAGATTTGAATAATTCCTTTGCAAAATCCAGCCTTGTTTCCTGTGCTTTGATACTCGAATCCATTTCCAGAAAGCTCTCATAATATTCTGCGGCTTTAATATGATCACCTTTTTCTGCATAAAGATTTCCTAATTTCAATGCCACAGGAGCATGAGGTGAATGAGAATTCCATAGAGATTCCAACTTGGAAATCTCTACCTCATTCCTCTGGTTTGCCACGATTGATTGATCAAGCTCCCGTATAGATTCAGTTTGCTTTTTGGAGCATCCCAATAGCGATAGAATAATTAATAATTGAATTAAAATTCTTATGGATAATGGTAAACCGTATATTTTCAATTTACTTCTCACCGAATTTGCGGCTTATCTCAATCCCGATTTTTTCCAGGAATCCGGTGGGCATCTCGCCTCCTATCATCACAAAAACCTGGTCATTCTGTATCTTGATGTCTTTACCTTTTTGTTCGAGTATTACAAAATCTTTCTCGATTTTCTTGACCTCGGAAGAAAATAATGGCTTTATTTGGTCCTCACTGATTGCTCGATCAAGTTTTGTTTTATTGTCCGGTTTTATCCTGAAAATGGAATCCCGTCTGTATGATAAATGAACATTATTCCCCACCTGCTCTGATAATGCCAGAGCGGTTTCTACAGCGCTGTCCCCACCACCTGCAATAAGAATATTCATATTCCGGAATATCTCCGGTTCGAGCAGACGGTACGCGACCTTCGGTAAACCTTCACCCTCAACATTCAATTTCCGTGGAGTACCTCTTCTGCCGGTGGCAAGCAATACTCGTTTTGATTTATAATCACCGTCATTAGTCTTAATAATAAATGATCCGTTTTCTCTTTTGACATCTTCTATTTTTGTGCCCGTCTTAATTTTGATATCTGTCTCTTTTATTGCATCATCCAAAATTTCAATGAGAGCTTCCTTCTCGATCTCACGAACTTTTACCTTCCCATATAATGGCAATTCAAAAGGTTGGGTCATTACCAGTTTGCGACGCGGGAAACTAAGAATTGTGCCTCCAAAATCATCCTGATCAAAGGTAAGAAAATTCAATTCTTCTTTCTTTGCCTGTAATGATGCAGCAATACCTGTAGGTCCAGCCCCAATTATGATCAAGTCAACAATATCATTTTCGAATTTGTCACTTTTTTCAATGCGACTGGACGAGATGAATTCCACAGCCTGTTTTCCCTGTGTAATTGCATTCCTGATTAATCCCATTCCTCCCAATTCACCGGCGATATACATACCCTCGATATTTGTCTCAAATTTCTCTGAAACGAAAGGAATGTCAACGCCTCTTTTCTCAGTACCAAAAACGAGATCTATCGCATCAACCGGACATGCAGCCTCGCATGCCCCGTGACCAATACAGTGTGAGGGATTGATCAATTGTCCCTTATTATTTATTAAACCGAGAACGTCTTTTTCAGGACAGGCCTTAACACATGCACCCACAGCAATGCACTTATCAGGATTTATAAAAGGATGCAGAGATACAGGCTCGTCCATTCCCTGATGTACAGCATTATCATATACTTGCTCAGCTTTCCGGCTTTTTCGTTTTTCAGCGAAGAAATACAACAGGGGGATTGTGACGACTATAATTCCTGTGAAAAGGTAGATTAAAAACTCTATCATTAATATTTTCCTTATTATAATGCAGCACGTGCATCTGAAATTAAAATAAGGGAATAATAATTGGTGGGCAATATTTTAAAAGATTGAAACGAAAACGATAGTTTTTCCCTCATTCTGAACGACAGTGAAGAATCTCAATCCTAAATTTACAATTGACTCAAGTGAAAACCGAGATTCTTCACTGTCGTTCAGAATGACAACATTTATTCAGAAACTGACTATTGAGCAATTTAATGAATAACTATACAATTAAATCAGAATATCCATTTATATCCGAACAATACAGCCACGATAACATGAATAATCATAATAAAGAGCATAATAACAGCAAATGGTCTATGAATTACATGCCAATAATGGAGTAATGAATTTGCAGTTTCCAAGAATGCTTTTCGCCTTCTTATTTTTATACGCTTGTTCATTATTGAAATTATCTCGCTTATCCTTGGTCGAGGTAATCCTGTAGATTTTGACAGTTTTTTACCAATTTGATGAAGTTTTACGGATAATCCCAAATCATTCGATATCCACACTGGAATAATTTTCCAACCGCTTGGATAATCAATAATTAAATCGTTTTCATATTCTTGAATTTTTTCCAAAATGCTATCATCCCCGGTAGTAGCTCGAAGATTTCCCATCAGGTTAAGTTCAGTTTCTTCAATTTGCCTGCCGCTCAACTCATTACCGTTCAGACTCCTTGGAATTTGAAGGTAGATATAGCGACCAAATACACCGCTCAGTGCAACGGCAATCATTGACCAGAACGATACAGCCACTATTCCACCAACTTTAAAGCTTGTATGAAAAATCACCAGGATTGGACCGGTTACTCCCATCCAGATATGATAATTTAACCATGTACGGATATTTCCTGCACGTCTCAGGAACCTTGCTCTTTTTCGAACTGAATATGATAGCAGGAGGATCATCAGGAGACTACCGACCACACCAATGCCATGTCCTATTACACCGCTTGGTTTGAGGGAATCATGCGAAATGTTATGAGGTCGGTCGAAATCGGAAAGCAGGTAATATTCTGAACCGGTAATTGATATGGATATTAATATTATTATTGTTGATAAATATAATAATGTCAGTAAGATTTTGTTAAATATCTTCATAGAACTCTAAAATTAAAATGATTGTCATCAAATGAAGTGAGTATTTCATTACAAGGTTGTGTCCCGAAGTTTGGTGGAAATTTGCGTTTCCCTATCGGGCTGTCTGTTAAGTTATACTGCTTCCAGGAATAGATCAACCTCCTCAATGTTAAAATCGTTTTTATCCAATGCTGTTTGTCTTGAAGAAATGAATGTGTGGTTTTGAAGGTTGGTGAGTCAGCCCTCAGTCAGATAGTGACTCGAGGGAGGTGAAATCTCCGTTTTCCTCTTGACTTCACTTATCATGGATGTCCCCAGAATTCCCGTATAGACCAAATAGGTATAAAGCGTACGCAGGGATAGTATTATTCGGCTAATGCCTCGAATGGTTCTATCGTAAAAGTCAATAATCGTTCACCGGTAATCTTCAATTCATCAGGCGTAACTCCACTCGATCCCAGAAGGCTGTTTATGCAGGAATAATATGCTTCCTGAAAATCAGTTTCGCTATTCAGCAATTCCCTCAAACCTGACCCGGACGATTTCACCAGATTCCGCCATTCATCAGGGAAGCAAGTTTTAGAAGCATACTCCCAATAATCTATCCATTTTTCCCAATCATTTGTTGAGGTCAATCTTGCTATTGATAGTACGCGACCGAGGTCTTTATTGCTTCGTTTTAATTGGTGACCATGAAACTCTGAACCTTTTATTAAATCAGGTTTAATACTTTGATTTTCAAATAAATTAGCAAGCACCATCATTTCAGGTTTAGCGCACCTTATGCCGAATTCCGTTCCTGCTGCCTCAAATACCGATATTCTCGTAAATCGAAAGCTGGGCAAACCATAATCTCCGTTGCTGAGTCTGATTCTTTCAAACTCGCGTGCTTTTTGTTTAGTGGAGGTGGGCTCGGTCAATAATTCCAGGAACCAGGTATCGTTATCAGGTGGATGAAGTCTTATAACCGGCAATTCATCATCCGGTGTGTCGGCAGTTCCCGGCTTACCATACTCACCTTCAGTTCTGTGTTTCCAATCTGCTGCGAGCAAGCCTTCAGTAATACCCTGACCGGTGACTACTGCCGAAGTATGAGGTGATAGAACGCAGTCAATATCCTTTGTGCGTACTTGCATATTAGACATCTCGCTCATTAAGTGATATCCTGCCGCGAGACTTCCAACTATGATGATTTTATTGTGATATTTAGCTGGAATCTCTTTAGATACTTCCCGTAGAACTTTGCGGGGTGATACAAAAGACGATAAAATTGTCATGATATTTTTAAACGGTTTGTAATCAGATATTCTTTAAATTCAGAGGCTTGAAAATCGAGTTTAGCATCGTATAAATCGAGCAGGCATTGCACCGGATCAGCCCATAGATCTCCATCATCATCCATTTTAAACATGGGTTCAGGTCTCGAGATGATATGGATTACGACGTTGACGGGATAGAGTGAATCGGTCACTTCCTTAAGCCCGGGGTCGAGCTGATCAATGAATCTGCGGTCGAATAGTTTGTTTTTATTGTGTATGGAGATATCCAGTCTTGGTGTACCTACAATGTCAAGGTCGGGATAATATTGCTTTGCACCTAGTACACCGCCGATTGCATATTCGCACGTTTTTAGTTGCGTTAACCTCTTTAAATGCGCTTCCGCTGATCGTGGCTGCCCAGAGCGGTCAGCTAAACGAATGCACTTATCAAATTCTCCCATATTGACTACCAGCCGCGACCATTCTTCCTTTTGAAAATATTTTAATTCCACCTGACGATTTTTATGCCGCTTGAGACAGTATTCCAATAGGTTTAACGATTTTGCCACTGTCGGATAGCTGTTTCCGGTTGCTTCCATCAGCCATTTTGTTGTGACAGAACCTTTTCCAAGCAGCCATAAATTTAATAAAACTATCAATATGTCATAGAATGATTGTGGTCGCCGCTGTACTGTATCAATGGTAGTAGCAGTGGAGGGAATATTCGCAAGCTCCAGATTTAATAACTTATCGAGTTTTTGTCGAAAACCCTTTTTGAGGTTCTGCGGTAAACCGTCGTATTGACCATCGTTAACAACTACCAGGCTTAGACGCTTTGATACCTTCGGGTGGAGAGTCTGCCAGGCGAGATGCCATTCTTCAGACAATCGGCTCAAACTAAACTGCGGTTCGACAAGGAGAAGTATTCCTCTCTCTCGAGGATCATCCATTATCCATGAAGCTAGCTCGAGCAATGAAGAGCGAAGATTCCGGAAATCTCTCGGTCTGTATTTTACTTCGATACAAAAATCATCCAATTGGATATCAGGTTTATAACCGAACCTTGCGCGTTGTTCTCTTTTTGCATTTTTAGATATATTCATGGAGTTAATATGCGACTTTAATATTTAAGTTGCAAGTAAATATTTAAGGCGCAACTAAAATTTGGAGAATAACTAGAGTCAGCTGTATCGACGTGCCTGGTCCTTTCGCAGTACTTGCTCGGTTTGAAGTAGTCCTGGGTCTCCAAGCCGTGGGGAACGGAATAATAACCAACGTCTGTTCCTACTTTCCTGAATTGCTTAATAAGAAATAAGATAACCCTTGTTTGATGAAAAAAGGGACACCCGCGCTTGGACTCTTGAATCCAGTAAAACAATATGAATTGCAGTAAATTCTTGAAATAACAATTATTATACTTTAGGTTTACTTTATTCTGAATTCAAAAATCCGGAACTAAGAGGGACTATCAATATGTTCGATTCGCCATAATAAAGGCTTGATTCTTAATTTGCCTTCAGAAAAGAGAGAATAAGGATTCTTAATAACTTGAATAACAGGATGCTTGGTTAGACAATTAGTAACTAAACATAACCTATATCTATTTTTGAGTTGTTTTGCCGCATCCCATTCGTTTGCGGTTAATTCGATATTGTTAAAAAATGAACCCGTTGTTCCTTTAACTTCAATAGCAATTATCAAATCATGATCCGTATACTCAATGTCCCAACCTGGTTTTTCACCCTCATCAGCTACCCATCTGATAGTAGATTTAATATCTTTATTTAGTTCACTTCTCAAATACTTCAAAACAATTTCCTCCCCCCTATCACCTATTTTTTTTGAAATATTGGTGGTTCTTCGAGACGAAGAAGATATTTCCGCTGATTCTATGGTTGGTTGTGCAATGAGCAGTGTTGCTTTCGAATTCAAGATAGGAGTGACGTTCTCTATTGCTGGTAATTCCGGATTCTGAATATCGTCAGTAGTTTCTGCACGATAATCTTTTTGAATTATTAGGTCATTATTTGTTATCCTATTTTTTTTTAAATGTTTTCTTAGGCGTTTAAGAACAAGGGATTCAACAAGTTTGTCCATTCTTTTCGAAGGTTTAATATATCTTAAGTATTTATAATCATTTCTTGACAGTGCAAGACTAATTTGTTTTAATTTGGTCTCGATAGTTTCCCAAGACCTTGTCCTATATACATTTGTCGAATTGAGAGATTTTTTCAATTTTCCATATCCAGCGTTACTAAGTTTTATTTCAAAATATATGGAAATAATAGAATTCACTTCACTCTTGTCCCACTCACCTCGGCGAATAGTTGTCACAATTGAAGGATCAATATATGCTTTCCTAGCGTTCCTCTCTGATCTTTTATCATTAGTTAAGTATTGAAGAATTAGGGTCTCTACAAACGAATTCATCTTCTTTGAAGGTTTTATGTATTCTAAATATTCAAAATCATATTTTATTAAAGCATGACTAATTTGTCGTAATTTTTCCTCTATCGTTTTCCATGACCTAGTTTGAAGTACTTCATTCGAACGGAGAGTTTTAATCAATTTTTCATAATCATCGTTTCTATGTTTTATTGTGAAATATATGCTAATAATAGTATTGACTTCACTCTTATCCCACTCGCCACTGCGATTACTAGTTTTAACTGAAGAGGAAATCTTAGGTAATTTGGACACACTATCCTCTGATCTTATTTGAGATATTTTGCTATAAAATTAAATGAGTATTCAATTACCATACAATTTCTTATTTCAATAAGACAATTTTTCGGATCTCATGCAAAGGTCCCGCTGAGAATTGCAGGAAATACATTCCGCTTGTCAGGTGAGTCCCGTCAAATAAAAGCGAATGATGTCCTGAGGTCATAGGTTCATCGGTAAGAACAGCCACTTCACGACCGAGCAGGTTGTACACCCTGGCATAAACATGAACGTTTTCTCTAAGTGCAAAATTGATCGTAGTGACAGGATTAAATGGATTTGGATAAATCTCTCCCAATTCCCATTCGAAAGGCTGCATTGAAATTTCAGACAGAACGTCATCATCGTAAGTATCCATGAAGACCGAAACCACTTCGTTCTCTTCCGTACATGCGTTATGGTCGAAATAAACCTGGCAGCTATAGGTCCTTCCCCTGGGCATTCCGGTAGATCTCAACCGAAGACTGATCACAAGTGAATCGCCGGGATCAACAGAACCGGATGGGTTTATCACTTCAGCCCATGTTGTATATTCACCTAATTCCCATACCATCAAGTTATCATTCCCATCATTGTCAATTACCGTAATGAAAGTCCAGTACCTGGTATCCCACAGGAATGTTATATTCGCTCCACCCGGTATCAGTTCACCGTCAGGATCATTAAATGTTCTAACTACGTCCAAATCACCTGTTTCGGCATCCATCTTGACAATTCGTGTATTGTTTTCACCGGCAACACGCCCGATCAGGTAAATTTTGTAGCCATCGCGATCTTCAGGATACCAGCCCGCTCCTCGTGGTGCGAAGTCCTGATTTACTTCCACCTCAATTTCACCGTCCCTGTTAATTGCTGTGATAGGGCTGTTAGTATTTCCCATCCAGAACCAGTCATGGTTTTCATCATATACAAGATATTTAACATCCTGGACAGGGATTGCCAGAGTGTCCACCATAGTTATTGCATCTTCGGAAATTTCCATCTGAATCAACCTGTCATTATCGACACCATACAAATATTCTCCGTCCCAAGTCATACCGAAAAAACCTTGAGGGCTGCGTAACTCTTCAGAAACCGGCTGATCAAATGTGTTTTGTAGTTCTCCGTCACGGTTATATTGATATATTTTATTTGGACCCGTCGGGTTAAAATTATCCGATCCACTTACATAAAAATAATCGCCGGCGAAAACCACTCCCCTGTTCCTGCTCTCATCCTCTGTAAGAGTAAAATTCAATAATTCGTCCCATGGATTGTCCAGTTCTGATTCACCCTGACCGTGGATTTCATTTCTTCGTTTATTTCTTTCAACAATAGTTCCATCACCTGTAAAATCAATATGCGTTGAATATTGAAGCAAACCATTACCGTCATTCCCAAGGGTTAGTGAAAGAATCGCAAAACTGTCCGGGGCTACATGTTGCATTATTGAATCCGGCTCGAGTTCGAATAATGGATATGTCATTTCATAATTGACTTCGGTGACTTCATTTTCGACTACATCCACCTCATCGATAGTGCCCGTAACAAAACAGTTCTTTAGAATTTCAAGTGAAAATTCACCTTCCATCACTTCTTCGATCCGGTAGAAACCCTCATCATCTGTAATTGTGGAATAGATCAAATCTGAGGTTCTGACTATTACGCCCTCTATCGGTTCACCATCCTCTAAATCAGTAACTATGCCTTCGATAGAACCGTAGGGTGGAATCACATTAGTTGTAAAGAAAATAGCCCTGCCATTTGAAATCGATGCAGCACCCGGAGCAGCCTGGTTCCAAAAATAGATCAGGATACCATCCGTTTGATTCCCATTCTCAATGCCGGTAGTCCAGTATGGAACATCAGAGTATAAACCTGGGGAATGACTGATTGTATGATACTGGAAGAGGAAATCGTTATCTCCACTTTCAGTAATATGATCACCATCCTGATCATATATTATGACTTCAAATGTACAACGATTGGTATTGTTCACATCGGCGACCTGGTACCATTCCACAATAAACCGGTCATTATTGCGATCATAATATGAATAAACGCTGTTATACGAGCGACGTTCATCCCAATAAGGAGCAATCATATAATCTGGTCCGAGCGGAGATGGAATTGTCCAGTTTCTCGGCGTACGTACCATTCCCTGGTTACCCATTGCCAAAAATCCATTGGCGGTTACAGTAATTTCATCAAAACTTTCTCCGTAGAACTGAACATCAAACGGCAGGTCAATTACAGCGGCATCGTCCGAATTATTTCCACCGTCATAAATATTCAGGTTGGTTCCGTTATGCCTGATCTCCACCCAGTCATATTCAGGGACATAATCCGTATAGTCAGTATCGGTGTTATCGAATGCGTAGTAACCATAACTGTCCGGACCGCAAGGATCATCAGAACTTCGATTGCCTATCTGAATAGATACTGAAACCGTATCGATCAATCCATCAGCCGATTCAATTATCAGGACTACATCAGCACTTTCTCCTACGACAGCGTCCTCATGAGGCATTACTCCAAAACGAGAACTAATCCCCTCGTTACCGACATTAATAGTCTGAAAATTCCCGTCAGGTTCTGTAATTATCAGCCAGGGGTCCCTGCTCAACAAAAACGCATCACACGGACCTGCCGCGTTACTGCCTCCGATATTTCCAACTGTAATAGAAAGTTCACCCCATCTTCCGGGATCGGGAGGATCGCCAACGTAATCTACATTAGTAGCAACAAACTGGATTGAGCTGACAGTAATGGAAAAAATAGTTTCATCGGTTCCCTCGTCGCTGTTGAAACTAAGGTCAAAGCTGATATTCCCGCGATTTTGGGCATGCTCAGCAATTTCTACCAGGATAATATTATCGCCTTCTTCAGAATCGCCTGGAATCACAGAGCCATAATCAATTTCATTGTCAATATCCGTTACCCAGGGATTCTCACTGGTCACTACAGCAACAACATTTGTTCTTCGCTCCCACCCATAATTCCTGGCGGTTATCATCAATCCAATAGTTTCACCAGCTTCAGGTATTCCGTTGCTGTTTCCAACCGTGCCTTGTGAGTTATCATCGATAATTGAGATTGATTCGTATCCAATCAAATCTGCGGGATCCACAGCTTCGATCTCATCCTGGAACGGCGCAAAATGTTGCGCCGAAACAGTTAATATTACATCTCCGATTGATTCAAAAACAGCGTCAAGCGTAACCCGCCCTTCGGCGTTCGTTATACCACGGATTATCGTTTGTTCATCATCATCAACTTTATATAATGTTATCCATGCTCCACCGACAGGATCGCCTGTCTGCTCATCTTCTACCAATACGCTATAAGTATTCGTACCCAACTCAAATTCACCGGAAGCTGTAACCTCAAGTTCCCTGGGAATCCCGGTCCAGACCCAGACAGTAGGATCTCCCATCAGGTTCAGCCATTGCATGAAGCTGATATATGCATTGTCATTTCCATTGAAATGAGTATATAAATTTACCTTTGCTCCAGTATTTGCGTCACCCATACAGAGATTGCGCATAACCAGTAGAGAAAATGCCGTTCCACCGTTAAGACAGTTGTTAAATCGTGTATGAGTACCCCCGGTTGCAGTTCCGAAAGCGCCAATCGCTCCTCGAGGTAGATTCACCGAACCGGCGCGCATCCAGGCTTCGTTGATTCCAGTGTCTCGTGACCAGTTGCCTGTTTGACATGTCACGTCAAAAACTACAGGCGTATTATCTGTATTTGTAAAATTCTCTATCCAGGCTGCATCGAAACCGGTACCGATAAATCCGCGATGGTTATAGTAGCTGACTCCCCTGTTGATAGAGGTTCTCATCCTGCTCAGAGTGTTTCCCAACCCGTCGTTATACCATGCAGTGTCAACCCTTGTAAACCCAAGCTTAAACATTGCATTACGACAGTAATGACCGACAAATATAGTAGAAGTTCCAGTGCTGGCAGATGAAGCGTGTACTGCTCCTCTTAGATACCAGTCGGTATCATTTAAGTCAATATCTCGTTCGTAGGTAAGAACCTTGTTAACATAGGCTCTAAGTTGAGTGGTCGATTCCACCGATATTCTTCCAATATGGACATCCGGAATGAGATCATTGCCCGCAAGTGTAGAATATCCCAGGTCACCTGCTCCATAGCCGGCGCTGCTTCCAGGCGGTACTGGAAAACCACCGGTGTCATCACCAATAATTACTACGTAATCGAAATGATGAGCATTTGATTCAAAACGTTCTTCGAGTTCCTCTTTTATTCCATTCGTATTCCAGACGACATCATCATCAGTGAGAAATTCAAGATCCCAACCACGCTGCAGTTTCCATTCAATCCAGGGTTCCAGATTATTCCAGACAGCGTTGTCGTCCTGCATTATTACCTGAACCTTGCCTCGATACAGCTCGTATTCATCTAACTCACTCTCGTCCCAATCCAATAAAAGCCTGTACCAGGGAACAAATGCCTCACTTATTTTTGAAGGCAATGCCGGGATAGTGTTACGATTATCCAACCCTTCATAACTAATTGATAATTCAATGTTTCGATATACTCTTACTTCACGCCGTGCTGTATTCACCTGGACAGGATAGGTAATAAGGTTCGCAACTCTGAAATCATGAAAAACTGCAGGTTCTCCGGATTGAGCTATTACTCCCGGATACCAGTTGTCCTCGGGTTTTTTTGCCGGTTTCAATTCCCCGGGAGTCGATCCTCCAAAATAATTTGCGTAATCTATGCCTGTATAAGTGTCATATTCAGAATTGAGTACCTCAATAACTACCGCCGAATTAGGTGGGATACGGAACATCGACCCTACTGATGGAACTACTGGAAACCCCTCTACTTCCAATACGCCGCCATTTATAAATTCAGTTATTTCAACAGGATTTGATGTAGTCCCAACTGTAGTCCATACTGGCTCGGAAATATCCAATGACAAATTGATACCATTCTCGGTAATAACCCTGTCACGAACCTGTACCGGGAGGAATTCATTAATTTGAAGTTGTTCAGTTTGCGCAGCAAATAAAAATGATGCGAATAAAAAAAGAATGATTAGAGTATAAGATCGAAAAAATCGACAAAACATCAAGTGACTCCAGTGTCCTGTATCAACATTATAACAGCAATAGTTCCATAAGATACATTAATTCATGGTTTCACTCAACAAGATTATTAACAGATTTCAGTATTTTACGAGGATAAGTTGCAAAATAGTATTTATGTAACCAAATATTTTAGATTCTCTGAGCTTAAACCTCTTTTCCATTCACACTTAAAAACTGAACTCCATGAATTCAAAAACTCTTTTTTATAGTTTTGCCTTATATTGTAAATTGCATTATAATTCTTTGTTACAATAATACCGATCTATTTAAGTTTGATTGTTATTAAATAATTATGTCCAATGAAGAAATAGACCTGATCCTCTGATAGTAAGGGATAATACTATCGTATTCATAAAAACCCCAGTTATATTGAATTGCAAAAATTGACTTTTATTCATTTAATCAACTTGAGTTTACATTACAATTCTAATAAATTGCATTTTACTTAATCTACATTTGTGTAGAGGGGTTTTCAAGCGGGCGGGATAGCTGATGCATTCCAACATGAATCCATACATCTATTTCCACCGGCGATCTTCATTTTGTCATTTTGAGGAGTAGTATGAAAGAACCTGATCTTAACGAAAAATGGTTGATGGACGTAGCATTTGACGCACTGGATGAGGATAACAGACGCCGGGTAATGATTATTATGAAGGACTTGGTAACTCTACCTCATTTGAGATATACTTATGTTATCAATAAGGATGGACGCAGACTAACGCGCCCCGTAGGGCAAAATGGAGAAATTCTATCAGAAGAAACCATGCTTCATGAAGAGTTTTTTTATCTGGTACGAATAACTGAAGAGTACCTGAAAAACCTTGGAAACAAGGCGCCTGCCCATGTTACAGTAGAGATGGAAGACGAAACACTGTTCGTTGGCTCCGCAGGACCGTTGATCCTTGTCGCAGCGTTTGATGGCTCAATCGCACGTGGATATATGTCGATGAAATTGACAAAACGTATCTCGAGCCTGAGAAAGTTATTCCGTACTCTTGAAAGATACCGTTGAAGGAAGGAAAACAGATTAGAGTTTGATATCATAAATCTGCGTCAAATTATTTTTATAAATCTTTTCAACTCGGTTTTCATTGAGATGAATTGTAATTTTGAGAATTATAGCTTGCGTCACGGAATTAGAAGTTAAAAAATCATTGATATAAAACACATTTTCGGTCAAGAAGTAGTTTGGATGTATAATTTCCAGATGTTCATAAGATGATTGAAGGAAATCTAAGATGTTAGAAACATGTATAGATCGAATCGCAGAAATGCAATCCTGGCGATTAATGGGAGAATCAGAAACAATTCCCTTTGGAAGAGTACTGAATCAAAAACTGCCTTCGTATCTGATGGGAACCATTAAGTTGATGTATGACCCTCAACTTGGGGGTAGAATTCAGGTAGGTGATAGCGTTTTCAATTTTAAATCCGACACTACCGATTCTCAGCAATTGGCTCAATTAAAAGAAAAATTGCAGTCAGGTCTTACTCTTTCTGTTTCAGAAATGCAGGAGCTGGTAAAAAAAGCATTGAATACTCGTTTTAACTTCCTTATTCACCCTGCCGGCGCAGCCATTGAGGCTTTATTCAGTCGCAGTGACGGAAGGACGGTTAATGCACGCGTGTTCAGAGCATCATTGATCAATCTTTCCAAATTACTAAATCAGTGGGATCCTCCGACATCAAGTGCAATTATGATAGTATCGCCATATCTACACGGTATGGGTGATCAGGAAATTGACAAAGAATCGCTAATACAACTTTTACAATCAACCTTAGAAAAAGAGTTATCCATTAACCCGTTGTCTGAAATCGAAAGAGTCATTGGAGAAATCAAGAAACTTCTGAATGAAGATCCGGATAACGGTGACATTTCTCAAATAGACTCATTTAATCCTGTCAGCGAAATTTTGAAAAATCGCGGACTCAACTCCTGGCTTGCTGCTATTGAAGTTGAAAAAGACATGAACGATGGTTTATTAAATCTGGATTCCGCGTTGCAGGCTTTACGTCGATTAAGACTGTACCGTGAACTAAAACTTCTCGACGAGGAAATGGAAGATCTGCAGGTTGTCGAAGAGGAACTGGATGACTTTACACAATTTATTGAGGAGATTACTCAAGAATGATCTTTGACAAATCCCATAGCGCATATCATGAGTTCGATAAGGCTGTCAAAGGCTTCCCTCGCAGTGGAGGACCTACTCGACTGATTGTTCTGAATGAACAGGGACTACCAATTCTGCAATTCGAGCGTGGGAAGGGACCTTCTGATGAGATCGATGAAAAATATGTGGCACTCGGAATTCGAGTCATAAGAAATCTGTTTGACTTATCTGATGAACTCGAAGGCAAAAAGCCTGAACGAATCGCGATGTTCTTTGAAGATGAAGTCATCAGTTTTGATTGGGATCGCCCATTTGTTTTTATAATTTCATGGCCCAGAGATACAATCAAATTATCCAACTCAATGGATAGCGCGTATTTACGCCGTTTATCGCGAACTCTCCATGAGGAGCTGACATGATAGATATGAAATGGGTAGATAAACTTTCTGAAATCTACGGAGTTACAAGTGTAATTCTCGTGGATCGTGACGGATTAGTAATTACACAAGCTGGAGAAGCGCTCGATGAAGTAGCTCCTCATTCAGCGTTAATGGTAAAAAAGCTGCTTACTCGTATTGGCGTTAAAGTAGTAGCAAATTGGATTTGGACACAGTGTGAAACTGAGTCAGTGATTATCGGCATAGCAAATCTTGATATTGGCATTCTTGTTCTTTTGATGGAACCTGACGCCAATATTGGCATGGTAAGACTGGAAGCTCGTAATCTGCGCAGTCAATTGCGAGATGAATTTTCACATGTTGCCGATTACGCATCATAGGGAGGTATCCTGATGGCGACTGTTAATTTTGGAAGACGTGAGATTTTAAGCAAGATAGTGTATTATGGACCAGGTATGTGTGGGAAAACCACAAACCTGCAAACTATACATGGAAAAGTACCTGAAAAACTAAGGGGAAACCTGACAAGCGTTGCTACACAGCAGGACAGGACCCTCTTCTTTGATTTATTACCTATAGAAATTGGTAAAATTCAGGGTTTTTCGATTCGAATGCAACTCTACACTGTGCCGGGTCAAGTTTATTATAATGCTTCAAGAAAGATTGTTCTGAGAGGCGTTGACGGCATCGTGTTCGTTGCTGACAGCCAGGCTCAGAAAATGCGTGAAAATATCGAAAGCCTGCAAAACTTATCAGAAAATTTAAAAGAACTTGGCATCGATCCGGCAAACGTGCCTCTGGTCATGCAATACAACAAGCGTGATTTATCGCCACTTTCAACAGTAGAAGAGTTGAACAAGGAGTTGAATAGTAAGGAATATGCCTACTTTGAATCTATCGCAGTGACCGGGCATGGTGTCTTCGATACGCTCAAAGCAATAACTTCCATGGTGGTAAAAGAAATTCGTGAAAAACTTGCAAAGCAGGACACTTCTAAGATAACGGCTGCCCCTCAACCGGTTCAACCACCTGCAAGTACAGCTCAACCAGCTGCAGCCTCACCTCAACCGGCGCAAGCAGCTGCAAAACCTGTTGTGGAACAATCATCTGTTCCAGCTTCAGGTCAAGGTGGTGGAGTCGCAACCCCGAAACCGGCAGTACAACCTCAACCGGTTGTACCCACGACACCCCCTGACGTGTCTGCTGATCAGCCTTCAAAGCAGGATTCCGGGGAAAGTGAAATTGAAGAATCGCAATCAGGTAAAAAGAAGATGTGGAAGAAGCTGCCTTTCCGCTTCAGGAAATAAAGATAAGAGGAAATGATGAATCTTGAAGATATTACACGCGAGATGGATATTCTTGAAAGCGTTCAGGAGATATTAAATAAGGTACTTGCTGAAGCAGGTGCTTTAGGGGTTTTTCTCGTTGATCATGACGGGTTCCTTGTTGCTGAATCCGGTGGAATCGAGATTGATCGTGTTGCTCTTGCCGCCCTTATATCAGCTTCATTTGGTGCAAATGCTGAAGTTGCAAAAATTCTTGGAGAAGAGGGTTTTGATAAACTGAGCCATCAGGGGAAACAGAAAAACCTGTTTATTGGAAAAACCGGTGAGAAACATATTCTTGTGATCATTTTCGGAAGTGAAACCAACCTTGGTCTTGTCAAACTTTATGCTGAACAGTTTACTGCAACGCTTTCTAATTTGTTGGACAACAGGGCTGATGCTGAAGAAGAAGCTGCTTCTGATGATGATGAAAAATCGGGTGAATCCGGCGATGGCATGGCAATGGACTGGATGGAAGAATAATACTTTTAACGATATTGCATTATTATGACAAGTAAAGACACTCTTTTAAAGGTTGAAGCAGGATTCAATTGATGACAAAGGAACCGACTAAAATACTCATCGTAGATGATGAAATTGACATTACTGATGCAATAAGCGAATATCTCCGTCAAAATCATGGCATGGATCCGTTAGTGGCAAACGACCCAAAAATGGTGATGCCTCTTCTTGACAGTCATCAGGACATAAAACTGGTTCTTTGTGATTTCAGAATGCCCGAGATAAGTGGATTGGACCTCCTTCTCGACGTAAAATCTAAATACCCAAGCACGAGCTTTTTGATTATGACCGGGTATGGCACACCGGAATTAAAAAATGAAGTTCTCCGCCGAGGAGCTATCAGGTATATTGAAAAACCATTCAATATGCCCGAACTGGTAGAAACCATCGAAGAAGTGCTCAGCGGATCAGGTCCAGGTTTCGGCGGTATGATCGAAAAAATCAAAATTGCCGATATTATTCAACTTATTGCTTTAAGTCAGCGCACGGTTGCCCTTAACGTCCTTGTCAAGCAACTCCGGGGGGTTTTGTATTTTGAACGTGGCGAAATTGTTCACGCTGTATGTGGAGAGTTAGTTGGTGAAGACGCCTTTTACGAGATCTTCAACTGGAAAGGTGGACAATTTTCCCTTGCTGCACATTCTCCGGACGGTATTCAATCAATTACTATGTCCTGGCAAGGTTTATTGATGGATGCAATTCAGCGTCAGGATGAATTGGAATTGATGAAATCCACAGAAGAAGCTGAAACAGTTACGGAAGAAGAAATTGAAACTGAGGATGAACTTGCTCTGAAGGAAAAAGAATTATTTCAAGAGATAGGAATTGCTGCTGCGAATGAAGAAGAGCAGGAGGACAAAGCCGAAGATACTGAATTTTCTTTTGATTCCCTTGAACCCGGAGAACCAGCTCAACCTATCGAGTCAGATGGGGACGCTGCTGAAATAGAGATTGAAGCTGAGCCAGCAGAGTCAGAAGAAATATCAGACGAGGAACCTGTTGATATAGAATCGATCCTGGCGGAATTGGAAAACACCTCAGACGAGGAACCGACTGACATAGTTCCCGAAGAACTAATTGCTGAAATCCCGGTGCCTGACGTCCAGGAAGCGCAAGAACAACAAGATGCACCAGAAGATACACCACTCCCGGAAGAATCAGATTTTATTGAACTGCCGACGGAAACTACTATCGAAGAAGGTTCGATAGATGAAGATATCTTCGCAGAAAGAACAGTCGAACCCGTGGATATTCAGGAACAAGAACAAGCTCCCCCCCCAGTCGAATCGCCTGAACAAGTCCCGGTAGAGACTGATGCTATCGAAGAAAAAATTGATACAAATGTAATATTGTCAGAAGAAGCCTTCGGAAGTATTCTCAGCTCTGCTGTAGAGTACTTTATGAACCGCTGGCCAGAAGGCGCAAAGACATTACATTTTGGTCTCCTGATCCATCTCGAAAATAATGTAGAATTTGTTCGCAAGCACCTTCAATTTCACCTTGAACATTTAGTTTCGCTGACTGTAAATACAAATGTGGAAGCTTTCGACTTCACTGATGAAAATATTGCCGATGCAGTAGAGGATTTGAAAAATACTTTAGCTGATCGTTGGAAGGTGAGTCAGAAAGATTATAAAGAGATATTAATTAATGCTGTTGGGTTTGAATTAGCTCATTCCATTATGCCTGATCATGCCGTTGCACAACTATTAATTGAGCATTCATCCGGCAATCCTGCTATTATCAAGAAAAGATACCAAAGACTGTTGGATTGCGAAATAATCGACAATTACTATGACGGATTAAGTGAAAAATTGAATGAAATAGATAGTGAAGAGATTAGTATCTCAGAATTAGAGAAAATAGTTGACTCAGTGCTTTCTGATCGCACAGAGTTGGAGCGATTTAAATTCGCAAAAACATCAATTGAGCGAATTCTTAAGATATCAGGATTGGGAAAAAGAAAACCATCACAGTCCATCAATATGCATACTGTGGTAAATTTACTTAAGAGTAGTGGATTGGAACGTTTTAGCGACTTTATCCATTCGTCCCAGCGGACTGGTGATATACTATTAAGTCTTGATGATCTTGATTTCGCGATGGAGCGTTTTGCAAAGTCTGCCGCTGATTAGGATTTTCGCCAAGGTTATTGTAAAATTGTAATTTCCTGGAATTTCCTGGAATTTCAAAGGAGTATATAAGGTGTCCGACATGCCAACATCTGATTTAATGGAAAGCACGCCATCGTCCGTTGCTACCCAAATAGCGCAATATTGGAATGATCAAATCCTGCAAGGGATTGATTCCATACCATTATCACAACTTAACGAATTGGCGCTTCCTGAGGCTTACCAGGAATCTTTCAGCCAGCTTCAAAACGAGCTTTTTGAGAAGGAGATGAGTCGAATACTTGGCTCACCATATTTCAGCCATATTGACAAAGGAGATACTGAAGCTCTATCCGGTCTTAGCGGTTGGGTTCAGGAGCATCTCGTATTGCCCGCCACGTCGGTCATAGGAGTAGTGGAGCAGGCTGTCGAAAGACTATTCAAGGTATGGGCGACAAAACCTATCAGCTTGAAAGCTGTACTCGATGATCCCGCACCAATGGCTAAAGAGATTTTCAGCCGTGCACGGTCATTAACCCCAGGCAGCGATGAGAGTTCACCGCTTCCTTTGGATATCATTGCTCAAGTTTGTGACGGATCTGATATTTCGGTTCTAAGTTCAGTCGCCCTTGCTGAGAAAGAGCTTGGTAAGAGTGATCTCCATATGGATAATTTTGCACAAATTTCTAAGAGATATCTTCTTCTAAAAGAACGGTATCGAATCGGAAGATGGTCGGGTCAATCAGGTAACCTGGAAAGAATAGCAAGAGCCAATGATCTATTAGCGGCATTGGAAGATTCTGCGGTCCCAGTGACTCCTGAACCATTAGCTCAGCCTGCGCCTGTCGAGCCTCCTCCCGTTGCTCCACCTGTAGCGCAACCCCCGGTGGCAGCTCCTCCGGCTCCGGCGCCAACTCCGGTTCCACCGGCAGCCCCTCCGATTGAAGAACCTGCTTTAGAATTTGAAGAGGTTACGGTTGCACCTGCGCCTGCACCCGCACCCGAGCCTATACCTGCTCCTGTGCAGGCACAAGCTCCACCTCAGCCTGAACCGGCACCAGCCCCCGTAGCTGCTCCAGCTGCACCTGCATCAGCGGCTCCAGTTCCGGTTGAGGTATTACCTGAAAATAAACCACTTTTCAATAATTTGATGAGTGATGACAAACGAAATTTCTTCACGGAAGTATTTTTTAAATATGATTTACCTAATGTTTACGAAGATATGGTTTTAAGAATCACCCAACAGAAAGATTTAGCCGGCGCTACAATTGTTGCCGATAATGAACTTTTCCTGAGAGAAGTATCTAATATTTCAGACCCTGCATTAGAGTTTTTTGATATGATAAAGGGACATTTTAATCAATAAGCCATAAAGTCATTCTAACCAGTATTGGCAGAAGTAAGATATTACAGGACATCCAATTACAAGTCCTCACTTCATTTAATAATATTTCGATTAAGCAGACTTGACGCATTAATCTTTATTCGGATGATCATGGAAGAGAAAACCTTAAAACAAGAATGGGAAAACATTGACGCTCGTTTACAGGGCATCAAGAATCTACCTGTTCTCCCGACAATTCTACTGAAAACCATGCGTATCCTCTCTAATCCAAAGAGTGATATGAATGATTTACATCTATTATTACAAAATGATCCTGCAATAACTACCAAAATCATGCAGGTAACAAATTCTTCATATTACGGTTTCACCAAGAAAATCGAAAAACTACGTACCTCCATGGTAATGCTGGGAATGAAGGAAGTTGGACGACTGGTAACTTCCGTTTCGCTTCTATCAGGATTCCCGCGCGATAAGATCAGCGATAGATTTGAGTACAGCCGTTTCTGGCTTCATAGCGCCGCGGTCGGTGAAGTTGCACAAGCTATCGTTCAGAGAAACAACAAAAGTGATTCTGGTGAATTGTTCACTGCCGGTTTATTGCATGATATCGGAAAGCTGATCCTCTCATCATATTTTACTGAAGACTTCCTTCAATGTGCAAAACTTGCTGATGAACGTAACCTGCCTCTGGCAGTCGCTGAACAAAAAATCCTGGGAGTAAACCATATGCAAATTGGTGCGTATATGGCGAAGAAATGGGGATTGTCGGAAATGTTTCGTGATGTTATTAGATTTCATCATCTCCCTGCATTAGCAAAGAAACATCGCATGGAAATCTCGATTGTTTACCTGGCAAATCGTATATGCTGGGAATATGATGTCGATTTTGGCAGCATTCCCGGTAGTGGAAGACTGGATGAAGATCCTATCTGGGATAGCCTGATTGAAAATGGCTACCTTTCCAACAAAGATGAGGCAGAGGAAATATTCATTTCAGCAAGTGAACTTATAGAACACGCTAAAACCATGACAGAACTCATATTGTTATAGTAGTTAAAATTGCAGATACTTCCATCAGTTAGATATATAAACGCTATAATTGTATTACTATATATCCTCTTTTTGCCCTTTCTTTGTGGATGCGATAAAAATAAAATAACCCTGCGCAACTTTCCCTTTCCTTATAATGCCGGAATGGCATTTTGCAGTGATATTGACAATACCGACAGTATAGAAGAATTTCTTACAATTCAGGAATATCTCTGTACTTCCAGGGATACCCGGTGGGGAACCGGATTGGGATTGGAGATTGGAAACAGTTTCTGGTTCTTTGATCCCAGCGGCACCTCTGATTTTACAATTTTTGATAGTCTAGGCATTACTAACGATTCAGCGTCAAAAGTAATAATTGACTTTATCAATGCCGGATATATTGACTTTCTTCACACCTATGGAAATTATACCGGTTACAAATTCCAAAGAGAAATGGCTGATAAGTCGATTAATTGGTACCGTGAAAAGGACCTGAATATTCGTATCTGGGTTAACCATGGAGATACTACTAACAGCCAATGTATCGGAAAAATCCCATATCAAAAGGGTGATGATCCTGGAAGTGCAGTCTATCATACCGATTTGTTCAGGGAATTTGGAATAGAATATGTCGAAATCTGGCGTGTCACACATCGCATAGCTTTAGATGCTGACGCAGGATGGCATGATCGTGGATTTCAGATTTATGAATTTGCTTATTCTATGTTAGATCTTTTAAAATCAGGAATTTTTGATCCGATAACGAATAACCGTCTTCTTAATCCTTATGAACTTGATGACGGTCAAAAATTCTGGCGATTCCGCCGCTTTATCAATGATGATGGAAATATCGGCGAATCTGGTGTCGATGCCGGGTATCTTGCTCACCAGTTACGCAAGGAAAATCTTGACCGTTTGATCAAAAGTGGTGGATATATGGTTGTATATACTCATCTTGGGGCAAATGAACATTATGATGAATATCTCCCGGAACAAACAAGAGATGTTCTGAGTGACCTGGCAGTTAGATCCGGGAAAGGCGACATATTTATTACAACATTATCAAGGCTTTTGGATTACAATCGAATGACACGCCATATAGAGTGGGAATGGCAATATCAAGATGGTGAATATATTATTGATATAAAAGAAATTGCCGATCCTGTATTCAACTCAAATGCTACTAATGTAAATAATCTGATGGGTTTAACATTCTACTCCCCCTCCCCCCCCGACACCAGGATAAATTACAAAGGTCAACCGGTAGAAAACCTGCAAACTAATCCTCCTGATAATACAGGAAAAAGCTCGATTACAATTCCCTGGCGAAAGCTTGAATATCCTGATGGATATTGATGACGAGCCATGTTTGATATCCTGAGTTGATCAAGAAAAGCAATTCCGCTACCTTCCTGTTTCACCTACAAACTATCCTTTGGGAAAAAAAATGAAGTTGCCCGCTCCCCCGGAACACATTGAAAGATTAAAACCGTATCAACCCGGTCGATCTATAGAAGAGATACAACAGGAACTGGGAATAGAGAAAGTTATAAAGCTTGCAAGCAATGAAAATCCGCTCGGTCCCTCGCCATTAGCTTTGAAATTTATCGAGGATTCCCTGAAAAGCTTGTCGGTCTATCCGAATTCAGGATTAACAATCCGCAGAAAACTTTCAGACAAACATAACATCAGTATAAACAATGTGGTTGCAGGTTCCGGAAGTGAATCGATCCTTGCCGCTGTAATGAGGGCTTACCTTCAACCAGGGGATGAAATACTTACTGCTGAGGGAACTTTTATCGGGTTTTACGTACTCTGCGCTGCCCAGAATCTTAATTGCAGGACAATCCCTCTGAAAGATTACACTTTTGATCTTGAAGCAATATCAGAAGCTATTTCACCTGTTACCAGATTTATCTACCTCGTAAATCCAAATAATCCAACCGGAACTGCTTTCTCAAAAAGCGAGTTTGATCAATTTATTGACCGTTTGCCGGACAACATATTAGTTATTATGGATGAAGCATATTTTGAATATGCCCGGGAATGGGATCAATATCCCGACAGCCTGGAATACCGTCATGATCAGGTTTTGACCCTGCGTACTTTCTCAAAAGCTTATGGAATTGCTGGAATTCGTATTGGCTATGGGATCGGTCATGAAGATATAATTAATAACATAATGAAAGTAAAACTGCTTTTCGAACCTACTACATTATCCCAGGCGGCTGGTCTGGGAGCGCTTGAAGATGATGAGTTCTTGCAGCTTGCATTGGATACAAATAGAAGAGGCAAAGAACTATTAACCATTGAATTGGAAAACCACGGCTTTAAAATCCCTCCCAGTGTCGCAAATTTCGTATTTGTCCCTATGGGTACACCTGAACGGGCAATATGGCTAAGCGATGAATTATTACAGCACGGTATAATTGCCAGACCAATGCTCCCATTCAGACTACCTGAAGGAGTACGTATAACTATCGGAAATGATGAAGAAGTTTCTTACCTGATCGAAGTGCTGAGAAAAATCATGAATAAATAATTATATTTATGTGATTTCAAGGAATATGCCCCCGTTGGTTTATCCAACGGGGTTTGATTGTGCATGATGTAGTCTGATTGTTTAGATTAAATTGAAAATTCAACTATGTTAAATTTCAAATCAAAATGAAAACTCATCCAGACTCCAGATACTTCAATTGCTCATTTCTGTGCTGTCAGTCGCCTCGGCTGACAGATGCATTTGATCTAAAACGTTGGAGAAAATGAACTCAAAAAATCACAAGATATTACGAGTATATAGAACTAAAGCCCAGGCTCGAGCGAGTTATGACAGGATGAGCCGGTTTTACGATTATTTTGCCGGGATATTCGAGAAAAAATATAGAGATATGGCGTTGGACCGGTTAAGTATCAAAAGAGGTGAAACCATCCTGGAAATTGGTTTTGGAACCGGGCATTGTTTGAAGTAGATAGCTGGATCGGCAGGTGAAACCGGAAAAGCTTATGGCATCGATATTTCTTCCGGGATGCTGGAAATAACCAGGAAAAGACTTGAAAAAGCAGGTCTTATTGATAGAGCTGAACTCTGCTGCGAAGACGCGTCTGAAATGCCTTATGAAGACAATAAATTCGATGGTGTATTTATGAGTTTTACACTTGAACTCTTTGATACACCAGAAATTCCAAAGCTTCTTAATGATATTAAAGGGGTTCTGAAGCCAGGGGGAAGGCTTGCGGTTGTAAGCATGTCGAAGGAGGGCGGCGAGTCCGTTTTATTAAAACTCTATGAGTGGGCTCATAAAAAATTCCCTGCTTATGCCGACTGCAGACCCATCTATGTTGAGCAATCGCTGAAGGAGGTTGGATTCGTGATAAAACAAAAAGAGAAAGTGAACGTATTGGGATTGCCTGGGGAGATTGTTGTTGGTTTAAAAAAGGACGAAAAAAAGTAACGTATATGCGTATATGCCCCCATTAATTAGCAAATACAGGCAATTGCACTATCATTCGGTTAACGCTATTTCAGAACGTTACCTATGTCGTTCTATCTTAAATATTTATAGTGTAAGTTCTTTTTAATACAAGAAGTTCTGTTGTCAGTGATTGACAGGCAGATACATCAATTAGCAGATTTATTCAACTATGAGTGTCCCAAATTTGTCCCATTAAGGATGATATCTAAAATTAATAAGTTCGCTTTAAGCACCTTCGCATATTATTAATATTAATTTTTCTTCATAGAATCTGTCTCAGCTGATATGCTATCTTTAGAAGCATTTTTCTCGATCTCAAATGGTACTCGCAGTAGCGAATCCTTAATCTGTTTTATTGTATCAGCTCCCAAGTTACCAGCTATAAAACATGCTTTCCATTCCGCAACTCCGTCATAGGTGCATTCACGCAAAAAATTTGTTATGCTATCTTTGCTGTTAAGATGTATCCAATAGGGATGATTTTTATTAACAATTACTATTACTCTTTCCTTACTCTCTGTTGATTCAAATATGACGTATGGATCGTTAGGTGACATGTTAGATACTATGTATAAGTAGACTTTTAAGTCTTGAATTGTTACTTCTAAGTCTGGTTCTGAAGTTTTAACTATTAATTCTTTTACAGATCTATTTGTCTTTGATATGAGCTCAGTTGGCGGTATGATTAAATTATGTACCGCATTCAGTATTTCTGGTGAGTTTAATTCAGATTCAAATTCATTGATTGAGGCTCTAAAGTTAGGCTCTGAAGCCATTCTCTCGTCAGAGTTATATTTGCGAAAAGTTTCAGCTAATTTCCGATAATCGCCTAACTCTTCGAGCAAGTTATTTTCTAAAATCTCCTTTTCATCTTCAGCAAACAATATTTCATCTTTTGTATGACTGACATCAAATCCTTCAAGAAAAATTACTCCAACCAACCTTTGATTAATTAAATCATTTGTTCCACCTTCGTGCCTACCAAAAATTGTTTCTGGTCTGTATGTGTCTGGCCAACCTCGAATTACTCTGTCAGACTGTATAATTGAAAATCCTGCATCAGATCTGCTTCCCTTTGCAAATACTCCTGCCCAACCATTGACGTTCTTGTCTCCTATAGAAAATGAAAAAATCCTTTTCGTCTTATTGCCTTGACTATCTCGAATAAGCCTTTTGTCAATATTTTCCTCCCAATCCCACACTAGTAATTCATTGCGCCAATATAGATTTAGTGTTTGTTTCTTAATATCTTCCCTATAGATAGAACGTAAATATTCTTTAATTTTAAAAACTGTGTTTCCGTAAAATCCCCTGTGTAGATTTCGTATCTCTATTACTGTGAAATGACTATCTAAACTTTCAGTCTCTTCGTGAGAATGGTTTAAATCTAAATCATGGTCAATGATTTTTCCTAAATCAACTTCTACTTTATGAATAGATTTATCATTAAGTTTCGTTGTCTCGATCGTCCAACTATCGCCAAACCAGAACGCAGCGGTTTTCATTCCTAGACCATATTTTGATCTACCACCAGTGTATTCAGGTGGTTTACCTATGGTAACAGCATCCGACAACTCATCTTCAGACATACCAATGGAATTATCCGAGATGCGTAAAAACTTTCCATTTTCATCTTCAGGCAGATCGATCCTCACGGTAAGAATGTCACCCGACTTTTTAAACTCTTCGTCAAGTTCACTTTTATTATTAAAATAAGCTTGAGTCGAATTATCAACAAATTCGGCTAAACCATACCATTCTTTATAAGATAATCTCTTATAAGAACCGATGATCTCAGGTCCTAAACCCAATTTCATGTTATCCTCAATTTTGTTTTAAAATGAAATTACCTTGAGTATCCTTATACAAAACATAAGTTTTGTTTTGTATAATTGGATTGATTCCATTTATTCTTAAAAATTTTGATCTATCGAAATCAATCATACCACAAATTATAGTTTTTCCGTTGTATGTTACTCTTATGTCATCATCTAGAATACTGTCAAGCATGGTAGGATTTAATATTTCTAATAGATTATTCATCCCTTTTGCATATCGACAATGAGATTCATCAATAAAAACTTCAGGATGTTCACCACTAATTCTGTAGGCTTCATGACCGTTAGTATTCTTATAAGTCTGAAACTCCATCATAATAGTATTGTATTTTGATAATTCATTGATCCAATCGGTTTTTGGCTCATCAACAATTACCAATATCTGTGGCATCTTATTCTTTATTAGGTCTTTTAGCTTATCATATTCAAGTGGCGGCTTTTGTTCTACTTCAATTCTTTCTAATATGTATTTTGCATCTAATTCTGAATTATAATTTCCATTAGCAAATACATCAACTTGGGAGATCACATGATTAATAGTGTGATTACTTAATTCAACTTCTACTATCCACCAATCGTCATAATTTTTATTTATCATAGCTAAATCAGGGATCCTCGGTTCTTTGCCATCAGCGTAAATAGTTTTTTTATAGCTAATTGTTATATAATCTGGAAACACATGCTCGACCTGTTGTTTTATAGTCCTTTCAAAATCGCTTTCTTGATAAGAAGCGATCTGAGATAATTCGTGATACCAACAATCTTCTACAGGAACAAGTAGCTTCGACATCTCCCTTGATAATCCTTTCTATTGATTACCTATGAATTAAATTACTCGCAATGACACGCCAATTATTTATGGAATACTTAGTGCAATTGCTGAAGGTTCATAATTCAATATAAAAACTTCTTTACCCTTGTATCTATTGCCCACCCTTTGAGATCCGTGCTTCTGATCATCGGTTCGACTGATACAATAATTCCATTCTCGATCAAGCATTTCGTTTGACCAGTAATACATCTGACGAATATGTTCAGTGTTATCATATGTTAAAAGAAACGCTAACCTATTTCTATTTGAATAAAGAGTGTGAAGTAGCCGATCATGATCTTCATTTGAAAAAATACAACTATAGAACTTATCCTGGTCAGCCTTATAATAAGGAGGATCAACGAACAGAAAACTATTGTCAGGTGCATTATTGATAATGGTTTCAAAATCAAGACATGAAAGAACCACGGATGATAGCTTTTCAGAACTCCTTAATATGTTTCGAGGCCAATTTTGAGGACGCATCGAAAACTTATCTCCATAACCCCAGTAGCAGTTTTTCATATTCATTATGCCGCTGAACGAAGTTCGGTTTAAGTAATACCATCTACCAGCTCTTTCTAAATCATTTCGAGGTATAAACTCATTTTTAAAATAATTATGCAATTCTCTTGATGCAGGAAATTCACTTAAGAATTGAATAAGTTCATTTGGGAATGTTCTTAAAAAATAATAAACATTCATCAATTCTTTATCTAAATCATTTATAATGTTATGTTTTGCTATTGGTTTTGCGAAAAATATTGATGCACCACCGGCGAATGGTTCGATATAGTAATCATGGATCGGAATGTGTTTAAGTATATGCTTGCGAGCATAAAACTTACCGCCTGCATATCTAAATGGAGAGTTTATAGGAGAGTCTTTTGCCACTCGTTCTTCCCTGGATATGTGAAACAAATTATCAATAATTCTAAAGAAGATTTATAAAAATCGTCCAGACAATATAATAACTATAGAGCAGATATGAAAACATAATTAATTCATGAAAATGATTCACATTTCGAAATTATACCGATACAAAGTAAAAAGAAACTCAATTACTTTCCATTTTAAACGAACTGGACAATGTAGAACAAATCCTGTTCGACCAGCAGACAGGTGCACATGCGCCGGGTGTCCCTGTTTGATTTCAAACAGGATTTATTCAATGTCTTCCACCGCTCTAACAGGTTTACTTCACAGTTTCGTCAGATATTCCGCAAATAATTTGTCATAAGGTACTATCTATTAATTCTTGTTGTAAAGTGTATTCACTGAATTATTTAGAAAATCCAAATAGAGTCTCTCGAGCCATCAGAAAGCAATTAAGAATTAATAATTATGAATTGGGAATTAGGGATAGGTGCTGCGCTGGTTTAACGGCAGGGGGCATTGCTTTACTTTCAATGGACCTGGGAAATCAAGATATTTCATGCGATCTTTCATGTTTCAGGGGTAACGATATTTTTATCCTGGTTCCAACATCCAGTTCGCTCTCGACTTTAATCGATCCCTTGTGACGATTGATTATTTGATAGCAGGAGACTAATCCCCAGCCCATTTTTACCCGGGATTGTCCCGCGGCGAATCTACCCTCGAAAATTGTCTCCAGCTTATTCTGTTCAATCCCTCGACCATCATCCGATATTACTATTTTTACATCAGGACCCTCAGGATAAGTATTTATCGAGATGGTGCCTTCGTCTTCGATTGCTTTTATCGCGTTCTGGATAAGGTTCAGGAAAACCTGGTTAAGAGCGCCGGGAAAACATAAGATCTTTTGAAGATCACCGTAATCCCGTTCAATGGTTATCTTTACGCTCATCTCAAACTGAAGCAGATGAAGTGTATTATCAATCAATTTGTGAATATCCACCTTTTGATAATCTGCCTGGTCAAGCATAGAGTAACTTTTCAGCCTGGAAACAAGAGCCGCAATTCTTTTACTGGCTTCACCGCTGGAATCATTCGTCTTTTTCATAATTTCGAGAGTAGATCGAATTTCAGAATCTTTCGGAAACGTTTTATCGTCCACATCTTCCAAAAGCTCATCAATCTTATGCATTGCACGAATAATTGTATCTGAAGATGAAATGACCACCCCCATTGGATTATTGATTTCATGTGCCAACCCGGCAACCATATGGGCTAACGCCGACATCTTCTCTGATTCGATAAGCTGTGCCTGTGTATTCCTCAGCTCCTTGAATGCTTCCTGCAGTTCATCAGAATACTTGATTACCTGTTCATTATATTTTTTCAGTTCAAGGTTCTTTTCTAATAGAAGGGCATTTGTTTTCCTTTTGTCCATGTAGCCTTTGAGCAGTACTACGGCAAGGATAATAACAACAATCGCGATCCCAACCAGGTAGTTACGAACCGTAACTTGTTTCAGCAGTTTCAGCTCCTGGATTTCACCCTCTTTCTTGAGCAGCTCGATTTCCTGTTCTTTTTTTGACGTTTCATACCGGACTTCCATTTCAGCGATACGCTGGCTGCTTTCCGCATTGAAAATACTGTCATTATATGTTTTATACAGTTTGTAATATTCGAGTGCTTTTCGGGAACTGTTCTTCAGCTCATACATTTCGGAAAAGTGGGCGTAACAACTCGAAACTATCTCTTTTGATTTTACTTCTTTTCCAATTTCCAATGCTTCATCAAGAAGAGGTTCTGCTTCCCGGTATCTCCCCGTTGTGAGATAAAGCTCTGCCAGGTTGACCATTATTCGGGCAGTTACCTGCCTGGAGGGTGTTTCACGATTATATTCAAGAGATTTCTTGTAGGACTCCTCCGCCTCTTTATACCTCTTCAGATAATAATATTGTGCCCCCATATTACTCAGCGAAGCCACCAATCCTTCCGTTCTTCCCAGGGTCTCATTGACTTTCAGCGCCTTGAGATGGTACTCAAGCGATTCTTCATTCTTTCCAAGCTCTTTATGAAGAATTCCAAGATTTTCGTAAGCGTTTCCCTGGCCTTCAAAGTCTCCCACTTTTTTTGCCAGTTCGAGAGAACGATGATAATATTCTATCGATTTTTCATAATTCGACACTTTCTGATACAGGATACCCATCATTACCAGGGATTTTGCCAGTAGCTTACTATCACCAAGCTTTTCCCTGATCTCAAGCGCTTGTAATGAATATTCAAAGGCTTGATCATAATCGCCCTTCAAGTAGTAGAAATAACCCGTATTGAATAATGACTTTGACTCGGCTGCCTTATCACCAATCTGCTTGTTTACTGTCCTTGCCTGGAGAGAGATTTCGATAGCATCATCAAATTTTGATTCGTAAAAGTATGAAAGGCTCTTGTTGTGCAAGGCTTTGGCAAGTCCGCCGGGATACTTGATAGAATTAGCTTTTTCTATTGCTCCTTCGGAATACTCCCGGCTTTTCTCTGTAGATATTTGCAGGTATTGTTTTGCGATATCATTGGAAAGGTCAACCCATTCTTCACCTATCACCTCGCTAAGGCGTTTTTCAAGGCTATCCAGATCTGCGTAAACATTAGAGGCGCAAAGCAGTAAAGTAAAAATCAGTGGTAAAAGCTGAGAAGCTGTTTTCTTCCAAAGCAGGGTATTCATTACAAACCTTAATTGATTAAATAAGATAGCAAAGCAGAAGTAGAGAAAAAAACTAATCACAAAATAGTCGTGTTACATATCTAAACATATAACTATTTAATTGGCAGTTTTATTGTAAAAGTACTTCCCTTCCCTACTTTACTTTCTACTGATATTTCCCCATTGTGCCTTTTAATAATCTGGTAACAGGTTGCCAGCCCCCAACCCATCTTTATCCTCGAGAAATTTTCAGTGAAACCGATATCAAATAGATTTTTTATATTTTTCGGATCAATACCTCTTCCTGTATCTGTGACGGATACTATTACATTTTTGTCAGCCTTAGATGTTTTGATAGAAATCGTACCTTCACCATCAATCGCTTTGGAAGCGTTTGAAATCAGGTTGAGGAATACCTGGTTAAGTTCTCCTGCGAAGCATAAAATCTCAGGTATCTCGCCATAATCACAATCAACTTGAATTTTATCACCGATCTCATGTTTGATAATTGATAATGTCGTTTTTATGGAATCATTCAGATTAATCATTTGATATTCAGCTTCATCAAGTCTGCTGAAGTTTTTTAATCCCGTAATCAGTTCTGAAATTCGTCCTGCCGCTTCATGTGTAACCTTGTTGCTTTGTTTCATTGCTGTCAAGGTACGATTAACAACCCTTGAATCGAATCTTGTATCAATTTTGGAATAATCATTCAGCAGCTTATCAATCTTCCTGGTAGCCCTGCTGATGACGTCATTCGATGAAGTGATCGCGCCAATGGGAGTATTTATCTCGTGCGCCAGACCGGCTACTAATCGTCCTAAAGATGCCATCTTTTCAGATTGAATTAACTGACCTTGTGTGGAACGTAAATCATTCAGTGCTTTCTCAAGTTCGTGAGTGCGAACCCCGACAAGCGCTTCCAGTTCTTCCATCTTCAACCTTGCGCGCTGAGACAGATCCCATTTTTCGCTCAAAGTACTCGCAAGCTGTTGAACTTCGGTAGCGTCGAATGGTTTCCTGAGGAATACTATATTGTCATTAGCACCAAAAATATCAAATATATCTTCCCAGACATAGTCTGCATAAGCAGTTGCGATCACGAACTGTATGTCTTGGTCAATTTCCAGGATTCTCTTGATCGTTTCAATACCATCCCAGCCCGGCGGCATTCTAACATCCATAAATGATAGTGCGAAAGGCTTAGATTCCTCTATTGATTGTTCTATCTTTTTAAAAGCCTCTTGTCCCTGAAAAGCAGAAGCAAGATTATATTCCGGTAAAGAAACTTTACTCTCCGCTATCTTATTACCGTCAACATTTTCACCGAAAAAATCGGCAGCCAGGTCATCAAATTCTGCAGATGCTAATTCTTCAAGGGCAAGTATCTTGCGGTAATCCTCATGAATCTGTTCCTGGTCATCAACCAGGAGAATTCTTCTATTCTTCGAAATTATATCAGGCATTAATCTTCTCATCTATTTCAATAGGCAGTGTAAGGATGAAGGTTGCACCTTTTCCCAGCCCGTTGCTTTTAGCAGTCAATGAACCACCCATTTCACGGGCGCTATTGGCACAACCGTGTAATCCGTAACCATGTCCATCTTCTTTGGTAGTGAAACCGTATCCGAATATCTTTTCAAGGTTTTCTGCTGCAATTCCGGAACCATTATCAGCGACCCTTATCGTAGCAACATCGTCTTCATAATCAACCCAGACAGTAATTTCCCTCACCTTTTCGGTAACTTCCTTCACTGCATCACGAGCATTCTTCAACAGGTTAATCATTATCTGCAAAACCCTGTGTTTGCTGATAGCCACTGCCTCAAGATTTTCTTGGCTTTCGATATTAAACTTGATATGGTGACGTTCAAAAGATGCTCCGAATAATTGCACTGCATCATTGACAAGTTCTGGTAAAATGACTCTCTCCATGACTCCATCAACACCTGCATAATTCTGTTGCAACGCTATAATTTGACGAATATGATCATGACTTTTGTCTAATGTGATTGTTTGATCTTTAAGACGTTTCCATTCACTTGTAATCACTTCACCAAGCTGACCAAGAAACTTTGGAAGTTTCTTCCCCTGTGGATTATTAGCCGCGAAATCAGCAAAATTGTCTTCATGTTGTATCACTACCTCAGATAACTTTGATAACTGTGAAACTCTTGATTCTTTAAGGGTTTTGCGTAGGACAGACGTAGATGTAGTTGCACCATTTAATGCATTTCCGACATTATAAAGAACACTGGTAGCGATTTCGGCCATACCCGCAGAATGAGCTGATTCAAGCAGTTTTTTCTGAGTATCACTCAGCTCTTTCTCTATTTGCTTACGATCGGTTATATCTTCAATAAAACCTTCTATGAAACGCAATTTACTTTCGTTGTCCATTACTGCCCAGATATTAAGTTTAACACTGATCTGGGTGCCATCCTTTCTCTTGAAAAGCAATTCGCGGGTAGCTTCACCTCGTTTTTGCATCATTTTCAGAATCATGTCGCGATCTCTACTGTCAGCATAAACCTGTTCAGAGAGGTTTGTAATATTTTCAATTACATCCTGCGAATCTTTGTATCCAAGGATTGTAGCAGCCGAATTATTTGCAGTAAGGATATGTCCATCAGGATGTGATCTGAAAATCCCCATAGTCGCATTTTCGAAAATACTCCGATAACGCTCTTCACTCTCCATTAAATGTTCTTCGACTAATTCCCGTCTTTCAATGTCGGCAATCAGGCTGCTCTGCATTTTCCTGAATGAATCTGCAAGCCGTCCCATCTCATCTTTACTTGTACAATAATAATCGATATTCTTATATAGATCACCTTCTGAGATTGCCTCAGCGCCTTCAATCAGTTCGCGAACCGGACGTATGATATTATATATGATAGCAAATGAAAGAAGAATAATAAGGGCGAGGCTGCTAATGAATGAGATTGTAATGATAGACTTTGAAAGATGATGTGATTTGCGAGCATTTTCAAAAGCTTCTTCCATTTTTTGTTTCTGGCTTTGTGTCAATTCGCTTAATTTAAGCATCAAAGTGGAATATTTTTCATGCATTTGTCCTACTTTTGCCAGCAATTCTTCATTAAAAGAACTACCGATCATCTCACGTGTAGTTATGCCTGCAACATTATAAAAATCTTCAAAAATGCTTTCTATCTCAGACAGTTGTTCCTGATCTATGGATTCATTTGATTTAGCCTTCTCTATTAATGTAAGAAACTCATCATGAACAGTATCCGCTTCATCAATAATCAGTTCTTCTTCAGCAGTGAGGGCTTCCTGCAGGATATGCCTGGTCTGAACGGCAAGCTTTTCAAGTTGATGGCTTAATTCGAGGGATTGAAAATATTCGGTTTCGATAAGAGTCAGGAGACGTCCATTCTTGATACCACCAAGTAAGGTAATAATAAATACCGTAACGAATACTATTGTGGCAATAAAAGGAAGCGATAATATTTTAATTCTGATAGACATAGCTGGTCTCTCAATCTGGGATTCCGGTGAGGAATGATCACATGAATTTTCAACTCTTTAGATACTGATCTTCAAAATTTTCCTCATATCCAGTCATATCTTTTTAATTCATTCACAGGATATAAGGATACTAAAAATAAGAGGGATAACTATTATTCAAGACTTAAAATTTTGACATTTACCGGCACGGTATTACCTGAAATGTATCCCATGGCTCCGGGTGTTGAAGCTACGAATTTAATCAATTCCTTTTCATTCGAGAATGATTTTGGTGGTACTCCTCTCCCGGAAAACAGGGCTTGTTTCCAGTAAATAACAAATTTAGATACTGTTTTATTAAGCATCTCTTTTACGAATGCTTCATGAGTCTCGCCACCGTCAAGCATTACAGGTACAATCTTTTGATTATCTGACCACCGGGTATGTAATCCAAGATATATTCTTTTCAGGGTTCTGGTTTCAAGGCTGTTGGTTGAGACTTCCTTGTTTGCGATAAGCACAACTTCAGCAGCCCTGCACCATGACAATGAAACGAAAACACAAAGAATGACTATAATATTTGTTAGTTGTTTCATGGTGACTTAAAAATGAAATGTTGTTTTTGCTACCAACAACATCCAATCCTTCTCTATAACATCAGGATTTTCAAAACTACCCTCATTGTGAATTCTTTTTACCAGCGCAGCTCCATTGATGTCATGAATTTCGAGTTTGAACAACCAGTTATCGCTGATATCACAACGACCGGAAATGCAGAGTTCCTTCTGCCAACGAAAATAATCATTTAGACCGCTATCATCCAAATCGCTTCCATCTTTATCAAATAAATTATTATAATATTCTGAGTAATATGTGCTTGCACTAAATCTTTTGTTTAACTGATACGTAATTTGTCCGTAATATCCACCAACGGTATTATTATCAGTTTCCTGGTAAAAACTTGAATATTCACCTGCGATAGTCAGATTACTAAGAGTGTATTCAGCAGAAAAAGTTTTAGCCTCGTAGTACGAATGCCAACCGGAAATTAAAAACCCATAGTTGGTTGTTCGTTGCTGAGTAGTATCAGTTGGAGTCGCAACTCTTACAAATGAGCCACGATGATTTATCTCATATCTTCCGGCAAAAGCTGTGGCGCTGACTTTTAATCCAGGAATGGGTGTATTCCAAAAAAGACCACCTCCATAAACCCAGGGCATCCTGATTGATTCACCTCGAATCTCGTCCGAGATGTATTCAACTGTTGTGGTGGAGTCGCTATCCCGAGCGCCAAACCAACTCAGAGTTCCGTAATTGTATGCAGTGTAGGAGTCTATCCAGTAGGCGCTATTAGGATTAGGAATGTTCAGCGAACCTCCAAAAAACTCATATTCAAATTCCCCCAACTGAGAGAAATAACTATTACCATATAAACTCATCCCTTCCATTGCAAGAGTGAAATCTCTCCAGTTATCTGTGTAAACGCTTTCCGGTAGCAGGATATGAGTTCTCGCCATATCAATATCTCTGCTGTAATTATACAAGCCGTGTGGAAACTTAACTTTACCGAACTTAAAACCAAGATAATCACGCCAACGGAAATCACCATATGCCCAGTCAACATACACAGCATTGTTACCATCATCACCAAGATCACGAGCCAATAATTGAATACCGATTCGGATTCTTTCGGTTGGTAGAGAATGGACATTAAGGGCAACTTCGTTAAATTCTGCGTTTCCATTTTTCGAATGCAGCACAGGGTAATTATTCTCCGTGGAATAGAAATATCCCTGGCTGGCAAAACCGTGGAAAATGAGGTTATCACCAAAACCTGATGCCAGGCTTGTTTGGAATACGACTAAAAGCAGCAATAAACCTGAAAGCAAACATGATAATCCAGACCGTGCAAAGGAATATCCGGTCTGGATTTGGTATGGAATATTAGTATTCATTATGTCATCACCTGCGTGTCCTGAACATTTTGAATTGAATTTAATCTACTATCAGAATTTATTCCACTACTTCCATATTAAGATAAAAGCTGTGAATTGCAGTAGCGCCAAAGCATCCAAGTCCTCCATGCACGTAGCTTTCGGGACGTGAAATATCACCGGTGGTCGGATTGGTTTGATACGTTGTAAAGACATATCGAGAATACTCAAAAGAACCTGCGATCACATCTATTCGTTGTGGTCCACTCCATTCGAAGAGTAGCCAGAATATGTCATAATAGTTGATATAATCAGGAGCCCAACCGATGGTAGAGCGACCTTTATCCCCTGGTTCAATGGCATCTTCGGGATCATCCGGGTCCCAGTCCGGGTCAAGCGGCACAAGTTCGGATGTATCGGTCAGCGCCAATATAGTGAACAGATATCCACCCTGGGATTCACCGCCATAGTTAACATTACCCCAGGCAGGAGTCCAGGTAGTCTTGATACTCTCATCGTTCCGGCTAAATGTTGGGAACGAATCAGGAAGAGCTTGAGGATCATCAGGAACAACATCCATTATCGTGTTGAGCATTTCGTATCGATCATCATCTGTTTCATTGACTACAGTTAAAATGAATGTATCAGGAGTTGTCGTTTCAGCCCAGATATCCACGTCACCGGGTTTTTTCACCTCTATGCGGTAAAGTGTGTTGCGTTTGACTGTATTGGCACCCATCGGAATGTATCGTCCGGCATAATTACGATCGTATTCGTAATAAACCGCTAATCCTGTTCCTAAAGTATCAAATGTTTCCGGTGGATCAGATGTATAATCAATCTTTGGAAATATGACAATTTCCGCACCAGTTATTCCGCCGTTCCGGGGATCGTAATAATTCTCAATATTTTTGTGTATCTTTTCAAGCCAGATTTCACCGAACGGCTGATCAACTGTGATAAAAGCGTGAAGAACCGGCTCAGGATCGTAGTCATCAACCTCGGTCGGGGTACTATCGCATCCGATTAAAGCAATTGATATAAACAAGAATAACAGAACTACATAGTTCTTATGCTTACTAAACATGATATTACTCCCTAATTAGAGATATTTCAAATACTGCTCCGGGAAATGAATTCCTTTGCTGCATTTAGAATCGTACTTCGTAACTGATTAATGGTAATACCGGTAAAAGTTTGACATCGTTGACTTCTATAGGATTTTCATCAGTATCATAGGTCCTGAACCAGATCGAACGACGGCTGTAAACATTGTAGATGCTTATGTCCAGCTTTGCTTTCTTACCGAAGAACTTGTGATTGTATGTAAATGTCATGTCAAGCCGGTGATCAGCCGGAAGACGGTAGTTATTTTTCTCGCCATTCAGAATTGTCCGGTTTCCATCCGGCTCATATTCCAGTGGGACATGAGCGAAATGGTATGTATATAGTCCCAGGGCTCTCGTATATCCTTGTCCTGTATTATATCGCCAGCTTGTTGACATATCCCAATTCTTCGTCAGTTTATAAGTACCGACTGATACAAAATCATGCCGACGGTCCCACTTGGGATAATACCAGTCGCCGTCATTGATAAATGTATCTGTGAACCTTCGTTTAGACCAAGAGAGCGAATATCCTGTCCATCCCGTCAACCGACCCGCTTTTTGATGAAGCATCCATTCAAAACCGTAAGCATTCCCCTCACCGGACAAAAATACGGAAGCCATATCAAAACCTCTGTCAACCATATTGTTATAATTAAGTACATTATGGTACTTGTTATAATAGGCTTCAACAGTAAATTCAAGATCTTCGCGAGGATCATTTTCAAAACCGAATACTATCTGATCTGAGTACATCGGATCCATTGAACCATCAAACGGCATCCAGATATCCATGAAACTACCGCCCTCTCCGAAGGAAATAATATTAACCCACTGATGATATCGCCCTCCCGCTAATTTCAGGCGGGTTTTTGTATCATAGTGGTACAAAAGTGCGAGACGAGGATCAACATACACCTTATCAGAATCTTCATGATAATTCATTCGAATACCGGGCAATAGTTCAAACTGTGAGTTGATTTTCCACTCATTTTGGATGTAATAGGATAAGGTGAAATTGGTGGTATCAATATTTACAAATGTATCTTCCTGGAACCTGTTGAGTACTTCTACGTCATAAATATGCAGGTCAATACCGGTTTTAATCTTCTGGTTTGTATATCCGAGATATTCATAATCCCCTCGAAACGCCCTGTCGCGAAAACGATTCTTAAATTCCTGTATGAAGACACCGTCATTTTCCATGTCGAAACCACTATTATACCTGCTGTATGCTATACCTAAGGTCAGGAAGCCATTATCAGATATTATATGCCTCAATCGTGAAGCAAAGGTCCTGTTGCCCCAGTTTGTTCCCAGTTGAAACTTGCTGTCATCCGGACCAAATTCTGATTGCAGGTCATCCTGCCCTAAATATCCTCCGACAGTCAGGGTAGTCTTGTTACCAATGTCTATATTGACTTTTCCGTTTCCATCGTAAAAATAATAGTCCGGCAGGTCTGCCATTTCCTCACTGGCGTTTTTCATCATGGATATGATTGGTTCCAGGTAGGTACGCCGCCCTGAAAGAGCATAAGAACCCCTCTTGTTTGGTAGAGGACCTTCTATTGCGCCCCTTGCAGACACTAATCCAATCGAAAAAAGTCCTTCCATCTTTTTCCGGTTGCCATCATTGGTAACCACTTCCAGCACACTTCCTGCACGCCCGCCGTATTCTGCCGGGAAAGCACCTTTCATCAACTCAATGTGTTTTACTGCATCACCGTTAAAGGTGCTGAATATACCGAAGAGGTGAGAAGGATTGTAAACCGTACTCTGGTCCATTTGGATCAGGGTCATATCGCTGCTTCCACCTCTAACATACAATGCGCTGGAGATATCCGATGATGCTTTAACACCTGGAATAGCCTGCATTGCCCGAAGTACATCTACTTCGGCTCCAAGCGAGGGCATATTGCGAATCGTATTGGCATCTATCGGAATTGTAGAAACACGAGCGCTTTGCCGAGCCTTATCATTGTCTTTTTCTTTAACGGTAAATACTACCTCCTCAAGAATGACAGACACGGGCAATAATTCTATAGTAACAGGATCTGAAGCACCTTCGGATATTGTCACCGTCAGTTCCGCTCTATGATACCCCAGGTAGCTTACACTTAGTGCATATGAACCTGTCTCAAGATTTGGAATCGCAAAGAATCCGTCCAGGTTTGTGGTTGAGCCTCTCTGCTCGCCAAGAACTACGACATTCGCGACCGGTAGAGGTTCGCCGGAAGTGGCATCAATTACAAATCCTCGAACATTACCCTTAGCAAAAACATGCGATGTCATAACACAAATCAAAATTAGAATTGTTAAAATTTGTTTAAACATAGCTTCCTCATGTAGAAATAATCACTGTATAACTTTTATAATCATAAACATAAACAGTGTTAGAACTCGCCAAATTTGAATGTAATTGCGGCGTGAGCCCCATTCAATTTTGATTCTTCCAAATACTCAGATTCATAACCAAATGTCTGCCTGTAACCCATTCCAAATCCAAGGCGGAACCATTCGGTAAAATTAATAACCACATGAACGGATGGATCAAGCACAAAAAATTCGTCAGTTTCTATTGACGTCGTTCCGATATCATCTCCGGGGGCTTCCTTGCTAATATTTACTCCTCCCCCGGCAAACATAGTCGAGATATCGTAATGAACTATATCATCCGATTTAATTATGTATCTCACCAATCCCCCACCATACCCCATATCTATATTATATTCTTCATCATCAATGCTGATTTCATGGCGTGTGGTCATACCATAACCTCCCCCTCCAAGAACGAATTGATGGTTTATTATCCACCCGCCTTCACCGCCGACCATCACTCCTAAATCATCGTTGAACTGGGTAAATTTGACTACTGGCCCACCGTAACCACCGCTTTCAACCTCACCACTGATTAATGTCTCTTCGCTAAGTCCCGGAAATGTCAAAAATAATAGAAAAGCCGTTAACAAGATACTTTTCATCTTTTCTCCTTCCATTTTATCGTAATCGAAAATATAAAGTTCATTTGATTTTTGAGTGCCCCTGATCAGTCGGCTGACTGAATGTCCGGGAAATGATCAATCGATATTGAAACGAGCAATATCGTCAAGAAGTACTATATCAAGCGCAAGATTTCAAAATATGCGGGTCGTGACACACCTGAGCAAGCAAATGTATGCAGTGCCTTAAAGGGAAACAAGGCATTGATCAAAAGTAATATTTTTACTTATTTCACTGGCAAAAATCAACTACTTTATGTACTATTATAAATTGTTTTTTAATATCAAAAATTGGGACCTGCCATGAGGAAAATAGTATCTGATTTTCAACAGTTATTTATGCTTATTAGTTCCGGTTTCATAATATTGATATCGTTTAATCAATTAACTCCAGCTTATTCTGCGACTCAACAGTCATCATCTTTAGACAGTATTGAAACATGGAAGAAAAATAATCTGAAAAGACCTGTCTTGGAAGTAATTGGCGAAACAACCGGTGATATTGTATATCTACCATTCCGTTTGCCTTTAATCGGAATGCGCGAAAGCATTAAAATTATTGACAACACGAAAATAATCCAACAAATAAACGACTTGCTTGAATCGGATGACGGTACTCGCAAGCTGGCATTTATTGCTTCTCCAAGCACAGGGCTCGGAGGACATTACAAACAAATGAAATTGGTTACTGATTCTACAACGATTTCTCTTAAGGCGTCAGCCTGGGCGCATAGAATGCAATCGTATGAATTGAGTTTAACCAATATGCCGATTTATAGAAGTATCTTTGTTGAACCATTAATCTCATATCAATTTCTTTCGACTGAACCATACTTCGGTCTTCGCGATTCTTCTGACTATTCATATAAAAGCAATTTCGCCCTGGAAAAATCCATAGGTGAGATAAATCTGGTTCTTTATCCTGTAAAAAGTGGATATTTAAAAGCAACCGGTGGAATGGAGGTAAATCATACATTCCGTGGATACGATACGGATTATGAATTTGAGGGAGATATTGAATCTCCCTGGTCACCCAATCTTGCTCCACTTAACAGTCTTGCAGGCGCTGGGGAATCTGTACAGATGACCCATTTAGCCATTGAAGCCGGGATTGATACCAAGAATCACATTGGAATCCCCTCAGCGGGTTATGAAATAAATACGTCAGCCGGATATTACGATCAGACAAACGGCGATGATTATAAATTTTGGCTCGGGACATTTAATTTTACTAAGTACACTCATCTTATTTACAAAAGGGTGATCGTCCTGCGATTTGGCGGCGAACTCAGGGATCCATTAGCGGGCGATAATAGCATTCCATTTTATCATTGGAGTTCATTAGGTGGAACTGGATCATTGCGAGGATTCGATCGTGATCGTTTTCGTGATAAAGATGCTATGTACGGTTCTTTAGAATATCGCTATCCATTAAGAAATTACTGGGATAAATTCGGTCTCGATTTTCTATATTTTGTCGATGGTGGCAAGGTTATGGAGGATTTTCAAGTTGACTATTCAGAAGGATCATATCAGATTGGTTTTGGTTTTGGCTTGAGAGCCTGGAACATCGATTCAGGTGAGACCATGAAAATGGAAGTCGGATTCAGCCGTGAAGTTGTTAAAGTCTATTTTGTGCTGGGATTATAACTATGAGCATTAACAAAAAGCTATTTATCTATAACTATTCATCAGTCGCATTCGTTCTAATTTTCACTTCAATTTTTGGTATAACTCTCTCCGGCTATTCTTTTGAACCGTTCGTCGCTCCTGAACTGGTACCTGATGACAGAACTCCTGTTCCACTTCCAGAATTTCGTTCCGCAGAAAATGATCTTGCTGATTCTTTTGATAAACAGTTTATAGTCCAGGGTGATCAGATGTTGGATTTTCCCCGGACCCTGACAAAGATATCAGGAAGACCCAGGCAAGCTTTGAATGCAGATGCTTTCGGAGAAGTACGAAACTCGAGCTGGTTCACCAACAGAAATGCTTTTACACATATGACATTAGCAGAAATAGCTCAAGGACCCGGCATATACTCTGGACCGGATACTTCTGCTGCCTGGCAGATTGTCCGCGCTAAAGCTGAGGGAGTTACTATTGGCTTCCACATAATAGACAGCCGGGGTGATAAATATGTAATAAAATTTGATCCCATTGGATATGCCGGATTGAACAGTGGAGCAGAAGTCGTCTGCACCAAACTTTATTATGCCGCAGGTTTTAATGTCCCTGAAAACACAACGGTGTACTTTCGCCCTGAAATACTGGTGCTCGGTGAAAAAGTAAAGTTCACCGACAAAAAGGGGCGCAAGAGGTATATGAATCAGCAGGATTTCGAAGAAATTATGCTGCGAGTTGAAATCAGCCCGAACGGATTGATCCAGGCTGCAGCCAGCAAATATATCGAAGGCAAACTGCTTGGTCCTTTTCATTTCGATGGAGTAAGAGAAGATGATCCGAATGATTTTATTCCACATGAACACAGGAGGGAAGTTAGAGGTCTAAAAATCATTGGGATCTGGCTCAACAACATAGATGCCAAATCCAATAATTCAATGGATACTTATATAGGTGAAGACGGTGAGGGTTTCGTCAGGCACTACATGATGGATTTTGGCTCAAATCTCGGTAGCGGTTCGAAAGGTCCTCAACCACAGTATCGAGGACATGAGAATGAATTTGATCCTCATGAGGCTCTTTTTAAGATCGGAACTTTGGGACTGTGGATTCGATCATGGGAAAAACCTGATTCGGTGCATTTTCCCACAGTAGGCAGGTTCAGCGCAGATTTGCTTGAACCGGATAAGTTCAAATTTATTATCCCAAATACCGCATACGATAATTGCACTGATCTTGATGCATATTGGGGAACAAAACTGGTAATGTCTTTCACCGAGGATCAAATTGAGACTGCTGTTGCTGCAGGTCCCTATAGTGCTGAAGCAGGTAAATATCTGACAAAGGTATTAATAGAACGACGTGATGTAATCGGCAAACATTGGTTTGGTCGGGTTAATCCACTTGATAATTTTGAGATTAGTAAGAATCAGGATGCAACAGTACTTAATTTCACTGACCTCGCTGTTAGTACAGGACTGGAAGATAAATCCGGCTCGAAATATCATTACGAGATTCGCAGTATTGACAACCAGAAAATCGAATCGGGTGTGTTAGAGAATAACAACCTTTCCCTTGCAAGTATTATGAAACTTAAAGAAAGGGGTGGGGTACAATATGAAATTACATTTAGAATTAAACGGGAATCTCAAAAGAAATTAAGTAAATGGGTAAAGGTTTACCTGGAATTAGACAAATCATCCACAATGCCAGTCCTTGTCGGGCTGAAACGTCAGGAATAAATACAACAAATGAGACCAAACAATTTAAACGGGAGAATATTTCCTAAGAATTTTTTTGCGCCTTTGCGTCATTGCGTGAAAAAACAATTTCCATCAATAGTAGTTTTTTCAATTATAATTTCAACATTTATAGGTTGTTCAGGAAAAGGACTATTACTGGATCATATCACTCCCGAAGAAGCAAGAGTTCAAAAGCTTGTTCCTGATGAGACAAAATCAGAAAATCCAACCTTCATTGTTATTGGCGACACCCAATCCGGATTAAAAGTTGTCGAGAAATTCGCCAGGCGTGAAAACTGGCGAACCTGGAAAATGTTGATTTTTCCGTTCTATGAACTATACTGGCTCGGAAACGGAATATATGGTGGTATCAATTATCTTCGGGGAGTTCCCGATGAGGGAGCGCACAGCAGAAAGTTAATGCGGGAAGTGCTTTACCGTGATTCAAAAAAACTTGACGTTGATTTCATCCTTGATAACGGTGATATATGCGCCTACGATGGACGCCGTCCGGATCATTGGAAACTCTTTCTGAAAGAGAATAAATGGGACCATCCACTTTTAAATGAAATTCCCTTCTTGCCGGTAGTAGGTAATCATGACAGGGTTAATGATACCGAGTATGGACGACAAAATTATCAGGCGGTTTTTGATTATCCCCAATTTTATTCAGTAGAATTCAAGGATGCTGTACTAATTACCCTGGATTCTGACATTATAATCGATCAGAAAAATGATATCAATCCTGCTGAGCAGGAAGCTCTGTTCAGTAAATGGTTTGTTTCGGATGAAGGTTCCGGTCAAACGTCATGGCTGGAAGATCAACTCCACAAATATCGTGATAAACCTTTTAAAATTTTGGCGATGCATCATGCACCCATCACATTTGGCTGGCATTACAAAGACTGGTATAGGGCATCAAACGGCGATAAACTGGTAGAAAAAAGGAAAAAATTCCTCGAATTACTCAGGAAAGAGAAAGTTCATGTGCTATTTTCAGGACATGAGCATAATTACCAGCATAATATTCTTCATTTTCCTGAGAAAACAGGGGACACTGAATGGGATTTACACCTTATCACCAGCAGTAGTGGAGGAGCACCACCAAGGAGTCTTTCAACTGAAAGAAAAATCGAAAAAATTCAATCTCTTTATAGACGGGAAGATTTTGATGTTAAAAATGTGATGTTTGAAAAAGAGTACCATTATTGTATAGTTACACCTGGAGAAGATAGACTGCTAATCCAAACAATGGAAGTTGAACCGGGCGGTGATCATGAAGTTGAATTGATGGAAGAAATTGTGGTTTATCCATAGTTTACATTTGATAATCTTATTACAATAATTTTTTGATAATTCAGTTTTTGACAAATTTTATTTATCTTCACATGAAGTTATGCGAGGGAGTTTTAAATGATCGGAATGATAATTGATGCTATTCTATTCTGGTTTATAACAGTATTTGTCAGCCAACAACACCGGTTGATTTGGTGGGAGTTTTTATTATGGTTGGTAATAGCGGAGGTAGGAAGCGCTTTAATAATGTTCGTGAGTACGTCATTAGGTGAAGTAAGCTCATCTTTGTTAGGAATAGCAGTGATGTGTGGAATATTGTACTATGCACTCCATTATCGGTTCGGTGTATCAAGTCTCAAAGAAAAAAACATGATTATTGGAATATTTTTCGGATTTTTGATTTTTATTAATCTCGTATTAGGTATTCTTTTTAGCTTTGCTATCTAATTTTACAGATTATGCTATATTTGGTACAATAGGGCACCCCCCAAGTATAATATAATGGTAGTTGAAATGCTCTCAGAGAAATATTGAACCTTAAGATATAAGAAAAACGGAATAGAATAGATTAGAAACTTTTTCCCGATAATTCACAATTTACTTGATTTTCTTATTTATTAAATGTATCTTTATTGTATATACATTTGCAATCCAAAGGTGAGTCATGCAAACCAAAATCATGAAATGGGGAAACAGTCTTGCTATAAGAATCCCAAAAGTTTTTGCCAAAGAAGTATCGCTTGATGAAAAAGCCGAAGTCGATATTTCAATATCAGACGGTAACCTGATCATCAAACCTTCATCAGCACGTTACCAGTTACGGGATCTAATTGGAAAAATAACCCCCGAAAATATTCACAACGAAACTGAATGGGGTAACTCCACGGGCAAAGAAATATGGTGAGAAATCAGTTTGTCCCTGATCGTGGCGATTTTATCTGGTTGTCATTTACTCCCCAGGCAGGGCATGAACAGGCTGGAAGACGTCCTGCTCTTGTTTTATCACCAAAAGAATACAATAAACGATCTGGCTTAGCTCTTGTTTGTCCAGTCACAAGTCAAATCAAGGAGTATCCTTTTGAAGTCTTGTTGCCATCAAAACTCAAAGTATCGGGAGTAATACTGTCTGATCATGTAAGAAGTGTTGACTGGCGGGCAAGAAATGCAGAAATCATTCAGCAAGCGCCTATCCAGACTTTGAATGAAGTCCTTGCGAAGATTGATGTGTTGTTATCGTAAATGCTATCGCAATAACGATAGAATTAAATCACTATATAACTTTGCAGCAATCAATCAGGTCACTCTTTATAAAATAATTCATTAAATCTTAACCGTTTGAGTTTTTAAATGGATGATTTAAAGCACAAAAGCATGAATTCTGTTTTAGCCTATCTCTGCGCAAACGTATTTATAATATTGTCTTTCTTATTAACCGGATGCGTATTTGATTGGGACGAACCTCGTTCGGTTTCAATAGATGCCAACCTATATCGTACTATTGATATACGTATGGAGAGCACAGTATGTGAAGTATACGTGATTGTTCGGAAAGGTGATTTCATCGATGATGCGCAAGTCAGTTTTGAACAATACGCACTTGCATTAGAATATAATCATGACTCGCAAAGACATCGTTACGCATATGTTACTCCTCAGGATTTCTTTTTTGAAGAAGGTAAAGATTATACCATCACGGTAAATGTTCCAGGGGAACTTAATGTGTCGCCTACGGTACACGCAAAAGTTTTAAATCTACAAGGTTTTCCTGAAAATGACACGCTCTTTACGAACCAAATTATCCATTTAAATTGGAATGAGGATATTGAGCCTGATAATTGTTTTTTAAGAGTAACTTTTGATGCACATAATGATAGTACCTCAACAATAGAGACTGAATCAAACAGAATATCTTGGAAAGTACCAGATGGTGATTATGGCTCCGTTATAACATTATATTATTAATTGTCTTACGGCAAGAGAAATAAATCTACCACCTGGGACGATATTTATCATTATGAGTATAAAGGCAGCTACATATTACAGCCAGGCGACGCCTAAAATGATCAACCGGAAGGACTGGTAAAATGGGAATATTCGCGTTAGTCTGGTTTTTGTTTGATGCTGCTCTCTTTTGGATAATTACGGTTTTTGTTAGTCAACAGCATAGGCTTGAGTGGTGGGAATTCGTCTTATGGATGATAATTGCAAAAACAGGCAGTGGTATAGTTGAATATGCAAGTTCTTCATTAGGTGACACCATAGCATCAATATTTGGATTATTCGCAATGTGCGTAATACTATTTTTCGCATTGCACTCCCGATTCGGTGTTGGCAGTAGAAAAGAAAAATTTACGATAATTTCGTTGTATTTTGGTTTATTGTTTATCAGGGACCTGATTTTTTGATGATCAGTTCATAATTATCAACATGTAATGTAGTAACCCTGGATCAGAGAATCGATCCTAAAAATACAACTAATAAACCGGGAAGTAGTAACTAATCATGGCAAATCCATTTAAAGCATTTTTGAACATCAAACGCAATGAGCTTCCATTAGCCTTGCTGATGTTTGGTTATTTTTTCCTGGTGATTACCAGTTTCTGGATATTGAAACCTCTTAAAAAAGGGCTGTTCATCCAGTACTATGATAAATCCGGCTTTGATCTGTTTTCATGGCATCTCGGAGCATCCCAGGCTGAACTGCTTGCCAAGGTGCTAAACATGTTTGTGGCGTTTTTAGCAGTAGTCGTTTTCACCTGGCTTGTCAGGCATTTTCACAGGCAGCAGCTTACCTGGATATTCACCATATTTTTCATGCTCTCATATTCAGTTTACAGCATGATAATTGCTAACCCCGGTCAAATTACGGTCTGGTCATTTTACCTGTTTGGCGATCTTTTCAGTACCTTGATGGTGGCGACTTTTTTTGCATTCCTGAACGATTCCGTTGCACCCGATGCAGCCAAACGATTGTATGGGATAATTGGTCTTGGCGGTGTTACAGGCGGAGTTTTCGGAACTACTTTTTTAAGGATCTGGATCGATCAGGTTTCGATGCCCGGATGGTTATGGATCTGCTTTGGGATCGGAATATTAATTGTCGGGATATCAGCAGCGGCAGGGAGTATTGTAGAGAAAAGAACTGTAAATTTATCGGATACATCTAATAAAATTAAAGAAAAGAAATCTATTGATAATAAACAAGGAAAAGGCAAAAATCCCGCAATCGAAGGCGCTGCTTTAGTATTCCGTTCTCCCTACCTGTTATCTATCGTAGGAATTGTGGGACTATATGAAGTTGTTTCGACCTTGATGGATTTTCAATTTACCTCTACAATAGTGCATTTCCTCGATGGTCCGGCAATAGGAAAACAGTTTGCAACCGTTTTTACAATAACCAACTGGACTTCAATGCTGGTTCAATTCTTCCTGACCAGTTATATTATGACACGTTTCGGACTTACAACAGCATTGATGGTCCTTCCAATAGCTGCTCTCGTCGGTTCGATGGGATATCTTGCCGTTCCAATTCTCTGGATGGGGAGTTTGCTGAATACAACGGATAATGGTTTCAGTTACTCAATTAATCAATCTGCAAAAGAAACCCTGTATGTTCCTACCACAAAGGATGAAAAATATAAGGCAAAAGCATTTATTGATATGTTCGTTCAAAGATTTGCCAAAGCCCTTGCCGTTGGAATCAGCTTGCTTGTCACATCGATTTTTACCGACTATTCAGCAATCAGGTGGCTGTCACTCGCAACTGTTGGAATTATAATATTATGGGTTTTCACAGTAAGATATGCTGGAAGAAAATTTAAAGAGATGACTGAATAAGCCCTTCGACATGTAAACTCATTTTCGAACACCGCTAAATGAATATTATAATTCTTCCCCGAAGGGGATAGATTTGAATAGCCATGGGTGATAACCCATGGTGATGGTGATCCCTCTCTTCCACAACCCTGAAGGGGTTTGACCGGGAAGGAATGAAAAAGATTACGAGAAATCAATGTATATTGTATGCGAAAGATAATATCAATAGCTTATTGTTTAACCCCGTCAGGGTTGGATTGGTTTAATCTCAGTCCCACAGGTTAAAACCTGTGGCTATTCATATTATACCCTATCAGGGAAATTGTTTTCCATTTATCTTTTAATTATTCAAACTTATACAATTAATCATTATGATCCTTCAATTTCCAAAAGTACTTAGCACTATATGCAGCACATAATCGGAAAATTCCTGAATATTCAGCATGGAGAAGGGAAAAAAACTTCTCTTATGGTATTCTATGCCTTTTTACTTGTCGCAACCATTGTACTAATCAAACCCGTCAGAATATCACTCTTTCTTTCACGATTTGATATTAGTTATTTACCATACGCATTTATCCTCGTAGCCATCTCCTCTGGACTGGTGGTAGCTCTATATACAAAATTATCAACGAAGTATAGAATTAATCGTTTAATAACATTTATCCTTATAGATTCTGTAATTTTCCTTTTACTCTTCTGGATAATTCTTCGTCTAAATTATCAGCCTTCCTGGTTTTATTTTTTATTTTATGTTTGGGTTTCAATCTTTGCTGTTATAGTAACGACCCAGTTCTGGATATTGGCTAATTTTGTATATAATGCCCGTGAAGCCAAGAGATTGTTCGGTTTGCTTGGCGCCGGATCGATAATTGGCGGAATCTTTGGAGGATACTTAGCGGATCTATTGGCACATACGATTGGGACAGCAAACATTCTGCTGGTTGGAGTAGTTTTTCTTTTCGGCTGCATTATACTCCTGCAAAAAATCTGGCAAACAGGCGCGAGAGATAATTATGTAACCCAGATGCGAAGGCAGAAGAAAGATAAATTTTCCGGTACAACAGATAATATTTTTAAAATTGCATTCAAATCAAAACACATAGCATATACTGCCGGACTTACCGGAATAATGGTAGTCGTATCAAATTTGGTCGATTACCAGTATAGCGCAATTGCCAGTGAAAACATAAGTGACCCGGATGAATTGACCGCATTTTTTGGATTATGGCTCTCAAATTTGAGTGTGCTATCATTACTCATTCAGATACTACTTACAAGCAGGGTTATCCAAAGATTCGGAATAGTTTCTTCGCTGTTTTTTCTTCCAGCCGGGATTTCATTTGGTGTAGTAGCCACACTGATGTTCGGAGGATTACCATCGGCAATAATACTGAAACTTGCTGACGGTGGATTTAAGAATTCAATACATAAAGCCGGGATGGAATTACTTTCCATTCCCATTCCCGCAGCGATAAAAGATCGGGTAAAAGCATTTACCGGTGTACTAGTTGATAACGTAGCCACAGGAATTGGAGGATTCCTGGTCATCGCCTTGACTCAATGGGCTGGTTGGGGAACAGAAGCTATTGGGGTGTTAATTTTGGTATTTATAATCCTCTGGCTATTCATGAATTTTGGCATTGGGAAGGAATACATTCGCACATTCAGGGCTGCGATAGAAAAACGTACTATTCAGCTTGACGAACAAACTTTGAATATTCAAGATCCTGCCTTATTTAAGGGAATGTTGGATATCCTGGATGGCAACAATGAAAGGCAGATTTTATATGTCCTTGAACTTATAGGAGATGTCAAGAATGATCAGTTCATTCCTTATATAGATAAACTTCTCAGTAATTCAACTGAGCAGATTACTCTCAGGGCTGTGAGAATGGCGCTTCGATACGAACAAATTGATTTCTCACATCTAATTAAGCCGTTGGTAAATCACATAAACCAGGAAATTCGTATCGAGGCAATGCGGTATGTATGTCTCCGTTCAGACGATCCAACTAATGCGCTTATTTCATTTCTGAATGAAAAAGAGAACAGGGTGCGTCTCTCTGCACTAATGGGAGCAGCACTTGAAAGACAATCAGATCCTGTTTTTAGAAAAGATTTCGATTTCAGGTTACATTTTCAATCTATTATAGATGATATCCAGGAAACGATTGATGATCCGGATGAGCTGGAACTCCTCAAAGTTGAAATTGCACGGATTTTAGGTATTTCCGATGATCCGGAGCTTTTCCCTTACTTGCATCTCTTGCTTGGTCAGAGATCTTTACCTGTGCTTCGTCAGGCAATTCTCAGCGCTGGAAAAACACGAAGCGAAGAATTCATACCAAGCCTGATTGCGCATCTCAATACCAGGTTTGTCACGAAAGATATTCGCCAGGCTATAGCGTCTTACGGGAACACAATAATTGAGCCTCTTGCCGTTTGTTTGAGTGATCCAAAAGAGGATCGTCGCGTTAGGATCAGCATTACAAATGTATTGGCAGACATTGGTACCCAAGAGGCTGTTGACGTTATAATGGATAATTTGATCCAATCGGATCAACATTTGTATCATGCAGTGATTAAAGGACTAAGTAAACTGCGTTCATGGTACACTGGCTTAAGATTTGATCCGAAATTGATCGACCAAAGTCTTCAAAAAGAGATAGAGGAATATTATCTGACAGTCACAATCCTGATTACACAAAAAAAGCTATTAGAGAAAATCCACAAACCCGGAAGAAAAAATAAGCAATGGGTAGCGAGTCAACTTCTTATTAAGGCAATTGAGGAACATCTTGATCGGAACCTGGACAGGATATTCAGGTATTTAGGATTGCTGTATAACCAAGGCGACATATATAACGCATACCTTGGCATAATAAGTGGAAACAAAGATTTACGTGACAATGCTGTTGAATTCCTGGACAATGTCTTAAATCGAAAACTGAAGAAAAGCGTCTTACCCATTGCTGAAGCAACGTCACGGGAAAGTCTGCTGCCCACGATGAAAGAACTGTACGGACATACGCCGACCGATGAAACAGGTAGTTTCAACCTTTTGCTTCAAATGGATAGCGATTGGTTGAAAGCATGCACTCTGTACCTGATATCTCAATCTGGAGAAAAAGAGTTTCTTGTATTGGCAAAAAATCATCTTGAAGATAATAATAAGATCGTTGCTGAGACGGCTGAACTTGCATTTAATACATTGAGCTAAGGTTTCTTATGCATACCTGCAATTTTGCAGTATTGACCCAGGATAATTAATTGATTCAAACATTGAGATATTATTTATATTCTTGAAAACCTCAGGTTGTCTCGTTCTATTTTCTTTCTAATTATTACTTGCAATTTATACCTCGTTTTCACACATTCTGTGATAATATAATCGCGGGACCTTTTGAATGTTGACAGTTGTTGAAAAAGTCATATTTCTCCAGGGAATTGACCATTTTAAATCAATCCCCACAACTGACCTCTCCTATCTCGCATCGATAGCAGATGAAGTGAAATATGAAGAGGAAAACATTATCTATCGTGAAGGTGAATACTCTGATTCAATGTATGTAGTCATAGACGGAAAAGTCAGCCTTTGCCATAATGGAAGTGAAGTAATGATTGCGGGAAGAATGGATAGTTTCGGGACATGGGCACTTTTTGAAGATGAGCCTCGTGTGGTTACCGCGACACCTTTGGAAGATTGCATATTGCTGCGAATTGATAAAGAGGATTTCGTGGACCTGCTTGCGGATAATGTACAAATCACCCAGGGTATCCTCAGGTCATTCGTTCATCGAATTCGTGGTCTCATGAAAAGAGTAAACCATAGTTAGTAATGTCACGTTTCAAATTTGGATAGACTTTACTGCATTCGTCAGTACGACGATATTGGTATTATACAATTATAGTTCTATTAAACAAGAAGAGGAGATCGGTGTATGTCATCCGATACGCAAACTATATTAGTTGTTGACGACGAAGAGATTGTACTTGCAAGTATTGATTCATTCCTGAAGTTGGAAACAGAATATAATGTAATCACTTTCACTTCCCCAAATGACGCTTTTAATTACGTAAAATCCAATGAAGTTGACCTGGTGATCTCAGATTATTTGATGCCTGAAATGGATGGAATTAGTTTCCTGGCAAAGGTTCGTGAGATAAAACCGGAAATCCCACGAATTATTTTAACTGGATATGCAGATAAAGAAAATGCAATTAAGGCAATTAACGAAGTTGGGTTATTTCAGTATATCGAGAAACCGTGGGATAATAGTGATTTGATGATTATTATTCGTAATGGTCTGGATAAGCAAAAGCTTATGAAAAAACTACAGGAAAAAATCACTGAAATAAACAACGCCTATGGAGACCTTGACAGCCTGCATCGAGAAATAGTAAAAACATTTGTATAATATCATCTGAATCAAGAAGAAGAAAATTGTTGCAATCTTTTCACAGGAACATTATGTGTTCCTGCTTCTCTCTGGTTAGATCTGCTTTTGGAATGAAAACCGCTTATCCCTGAGTCGTCGAATACTGCAAGAACTGTCAGGAATGACTACTGTGTTGGAGTGCAAATAAAAACTCAGTTGTACCATCCATGTCAGGCACAAAAAAAAAGCGAGGCTGACAGCTTCGCTTCTGGAATCATAAATCTATAGAATGAAGAATTAGACCTTTTTGTCATCCCCATTCTTATTATCAACCTTTTCTTTCTTTTCAGTTTTATCGGGTGTTTTATTCTCGGAAGAAGCCTGTTTATGATGCTTGGTCCCGGTTCCGTTACCACCGCTTTTCTCATTTCCGTTGAGCCCGTTTTTCTTTCTTTTATAATCTGTCTCGTAGTATCCGCTGCCTTTAAAAATCAGGCCGACGCCTCCACTGATTACATGCTGAGCCAGTCCGCCGCATTCAGGGCAGAACCTCGATGATGTATCAACTATAGAATGAAACAGATCAAATCTTTGTGAGCATTCTTTGCATTCATATGTATAACTTGGCATTCCAGACTCCAAAATCCTTTTTTAAACTTCCAACATATCATTTAGCAACTTCTGTGCCATTCGCAGAAATATTTATAAGAAATAATCAGTGCAATCAAATCGCTAAAATATTGATTATTATGCCTCTGAGTTTGCTAGTCATTTTTCAAGTAAGGGTGAAAAATCCTTTCCTTACTGCCATTGACTGCCAATTTGACAGCAACAAGTATTAAAAACCTTTCAAAATACCTCTTGACGTCATCTTATGCAAGCCTAATTGTGTTCCAGGGAAAGCCGTGTTGAGAGGAGTTATTGTTCTGTCATCTATATTGTTGGTTATCAAGTCTATTGCGCAGCTAACATTTGTGCATCATCTGAATCGGGAACGAGATGTTTAAAAATATCATAACGGTTGAAGACATCCCTGACATAGGCGGCAGTAGTGCGTCCCCTGCAAAATCCATATACTGCGCTTCTATAGACTGCGGGGTTTTCCAGTGAGACCAGGGATATTCTTACATCGTCCCAGCTATTCTTATCCCTGTCATCAGACACAGTGAGTTTTCTTGCATCATCAATATGTCCCAATCCCACATTATAAGCAGCGAGTGCCAAAGACAGGCGATCCGTTTCACCTGATTCAGGATAAAGATTATATAATTGCTTCAAATAACGGGCTCCAGCGAGGATATTTTCTTGCGGATCAAAAATTTCAGTAACTCCCAAAGATTCAGCGGTTTTCGGCATTAACTGCATTACACCTGAGGCTCCCGCCCAGGATGTTTTATCCGGGTAAAACCTTGATTCGTGATACGCTTGAGCGGCAAGGAGCCGCCAGTCAAAGCCGGTTAGCTCAGCAGCATCCTGAAAAAAACTATCGTACCTGCTGATTTGCCCTTTCTTAGTGAGCGCTATTTGTGCGCTCCGGTGACGCAGGAAGTGACCCCGGTTTTCAAAATATCTCTTTTTTAAAATATTAAAGAATGCCGACCGGTAATACCTGGCTAAGAACTCATCAAGTGCTTCTTTTAACTCCGGGGCATTTGGACGTACCGCCCAGGCTATCGATTGAGGATTGGTAATTCTTACCCCGGTAACAAGACCCGGATAAAACTGTTGTTCAAGATGAGCTATTGTATTATCCAGAACAGTTAAAGATGCCTTTCCTTCAGCGACCATTTGAATTGGCTCGAGGGTTGCAAGTGAATCGGGAAGCACCCTGATCAGTACATCGATCCCCGTCTTTTGCAATTCCAGCAGCCTCTCCTCGTAAGACGAACCCTGCCTTACCAACACTTCACGACCATTTAAATCTTCAAGCTTCAGGGGAGGCGGTTGATCTTCGGTACCAACCATCACTTGCCAAACTTCCAGGTAGGAGCGGGTGAAAGCAAATAATGAATCACGTTGAGGAGTGACTGTCATCATTGATGTTATTATATCTCCCTCACCCGCGTAAAGCGCCGGCGTCATATCGACCCATCGTGGTGGAATGATAACCTCTATAAACAGATGATTTTCCTCAGCAAACTTGTTAATTAATTCAAAATCAAAACCGCGCCTCGTACCACGGTAAATGTAATAGGTCATCGGGTGATTTCTTGTAATCACACGTAGTGTGTCGGAAGCAATTATCGAACTGAAATCACGATCAACAAGCGGCGGAAGACTATTTGATGATTTCCTGGAAGAGCAGGAGATACAAATACACAGGATAAAAACAACGGCAATTATCCCCAACAATTGCCCGAATTTTTTGTCATCATCAACTGAAAGCATAATCAAACGTAGGAATAAGAAGACAGACTGTCAAGCTAATGCAGCCCGAAAAGTATCATATTTCCGAAAATAGATCAATCGCTGTGAATTCTATCCCGAAGTGCTGAGAATATTATGAATAAAATGATCATCATGCTTACATTTTATTCCCTCATTTGGAGGAGTTTTTTTACTCTGACTCTTTAGTTGAGAGATGAAACGCTTTAGTTTTCGTATAACAGTGCAGAAAAAATATGCTGTAGATTTGAATCATAGAAACCACAAGGTGATACCATGAAAATATTAGTTTTAAACAGTGGAAGTTCTTCCATCAAATACCAGTTTATTGATATATCGGAAGGGAATGAGCCTCTCGCCAAAGGGTCAGTCACGAGAATCGGAATGAAAGGAGCTATCCTCGATCATAAGCGACAAGATGGCGACAGTGTCAAGATTGTGGGAGAAATAATTGATCACCAGGCGGCTATAGAGTATATCCTCGCGATTCTTTTATCTCCGAATCATGGAGTTATTAAGAACCGGGAAGAAATTGAAGCTGTGGGACACCGTGTGGTCCACGGAGGCGAAGAGTTTACCGATAGTGTAGAAATATCACCTGAAGTGATGAATGGATTGCATGAATGTATTGAACTCGCTCCCCTGCACAATCCACACAACATTAAAGGCATACAAGCCTGTCAGAAACTACTGAAAAACATTCCCATGGTTGGTGTTTTTGATACAGTATTTCATCATAAGATTCCTGATTACGCTTACATTTACGGGCTGCCATACCTTCTTTATAAAAGATATGGAATCAGGCGGTATGGTTTTCATGGAACAAGTCATTATTATGTATCCCAGCGTGCCGCTCTGCTCGCGGAAAAACCGATATCCGAGCTTAAGATGATTACTGTTCACCTCGGTAATGGTTGCAGTATAGCTGCCGTCGATGGAGGTGTATCTATTGATACGTCTATGGGTTTCACTCCCCTTGAGGGTTTGCTGATGGGAACGAGATCAGGTGATATCGATGCGGGAGCGGTCATGCATATCATGAGCAGAGAGGAATTATCTCTCGGCGAAATAAATACACTACTTAACAAGCATAGTGGGCTTATGGGAATTTCCGGCACTTCTTCCGATATGCGCGAGATCACTGAAGAAATGGAAGATGGAAATGACAGGTCAAGACTTGCATTTCAAGTCTTTTCCTACCGGGTGAAGAAATACATCGGCGCTTATGCGGCAGCTATGGGAGGTCTTGATGTTATTGTATTCACAGGTGGTATAGGCGAAAACTCACAACAGGTACGCAAAGAAACTCTTTCAGGGATGCAGTTCCTGAGTATCGATATTGAGGAAAACTTAAATAATTCGCAAGTTTCAGGTGAAAGAAAGATTTCAACCGAATCAAGTCAAGTGTCGGTATATGTCATCCCGACAAACGAAGAGCTGGTTATCGCCCAGGAAACCGAAAGAATAATAAATCAGAAAAATGATGTTTAATTCTATAAAATATATATAGTACTTTCTAAATATATTATCATAACTGTTTGATTTGTAAACGATAATGTCATTCTCGGACTTGATCCGGAAATCCATTGTTGCAATGTTCATTCGACAAGCAAATACAATTTTTTCACGCAAAGACGCAAAGGTGCAAAGAAAAACAAATCCTGTAAATCTTGTTAATCCTGTCTAAGGTGAGTAGATTTTTACTACTCTTGCACGGAAATGATTTTAATTTTTTGATACTCATTCTCATTAGCCCGTAATGTATCCCACATATCTAGATTTACTTGCATATTTATCCAAAATTCTGGCGAAGTATCAAAAAACCTGGATAACCTGAATGCTGTATCGGGAGTTGCTGCTCGTTTTCCCAAGACTATTTCATTGACACGCACTCTTGTAATACCAAGAGCATCCGCTAAGACCTGCTGAGTCATCTTCAGTGGTTCCAGAAACTCATATCGGATAATATCCCCTGGCGAGACCGGTCGTCTATTTTTTGGTATCATAATTTTATCACTTATCATAAGGACCCAGAAATCTATCACCATCAAAATGAATCAAATGAGTCGGGGAATCGGCAATCCATACTTCTGTCTCCCAACTGATTGAAGATAAATGTTTTGCCATAATCATGCGGTCAGGAAATGCTGTTATAAATATCAATTCGATCGAAGAATCTTTGAATATTTCCGATAGTTCGCCATGACGTTTAGAATCAACCGGACCATGTGATGTTACTGATTCTATTAATATTATCCAATTATTATTTAAATCAAAAAGGACGACATCGGGAAATTTTCCGTGTGTATCAAGCTTTAATCCCAGTTCATCAAACTTACCTTCATCAAAAAACGCCATTTTGGAACCGGTATCACCTATATACAAAACTTGACTCCCCGGGAAAAACCTTGGCCCAAGATTCTCAATAATCTCCTTGATTAATTGACTATGATTGCCCGGGCTTAAGGAAATTTCTTCATCCTTGTTGAACGAAAGCGGGATCATTTTCATTTTGCGTTCTTTAGCATATCGTTCAGCCAATGTATTCAGCACTTTGAGGTGCTCTTCTAATGCAACTTTCCACTTTGAATTGCTATAATTTTTTATCAGGGTCAACGTATTCGGTTCAATTTGATATACGCTTTTCGGACTGTTAACCGGACGCTCGGTATCATCAGGATTTAAAATAACTATCCCGGCATCCACGAACTGATGCATTGTTTGTCTGCGAAATGTTTCTCTCGTGTTAGGAGCGTACTGCTTTCCATAATATTCCTTGCAATAATCCATAATTGGGGTGATACCAATTAATGGATCTTTAGCTTCAGTCCAATCATCCTTCGGCTTAATACCTAATAAAGCCAACAAAGTTATTGCAGATCGTTCGTTTTGCTGTTCCCTGGGAAATCCTAATGATATAATGATATCAAGAGCCTGATTAATTTTCCTTTTGATTTTTAATGGACTAAGTTTGCTCTTTGCAGACATTTTGTTAATCTCCATATCTAAGATATGATCCACTTCTTCTTGAGAGGGGAATACTTCCCCAACTTTATTACCCATTGCCATAAGGGAATCGGAACTCGGATAAGTAAGCGTACGTAAATCTGTCGCATTGACTTGGGTATGTCCACTGAATTGTCTGAAATAAAGATCCAATAGTGTTGAGTTCAGATAAACAGCCAGACCTTTTGCTAATATCGGATCAAACTCACTGTTTATGCTATGAAAAACATTTAAATGATTCTCAAATCCTACTTTTTCTGAGGTGATCCTATTCGGATCATAAAGTGCGGCGACAATTCGGCGTCGTTCTTCTTTGGATGAAAATCTTTTCGTTAAAACATACCAGTTTTTATCCAATAACCACCGTTTGCTATTTTCTGAATTATTGATTGAATTTGGTTTTTTACCGTTAAGTTTGGGCCATTCAACATAGTTTTCTGTGAAATGGGTAGGATAAATCAGGGGGAAAGTATCGTGGTCCGGATTTAATTGAATTTCTGATCTTAGCCTGAAATCAACCACTGGACCGGTAGAAACGCCCAATTTTAATTGGGGAAGAGAATTCTGAAAATTGCTAAGATGATCTTCAACGCTTTTGTCAAAATCACTAATAGTAAGATGAATAAATTTTTCAGGATCATTTGGTTTCACTAATTGAGCGAAATCTACTTCACGATATGTCATTTCAGAAAAATCTGGTCCCATACTTGAAGTAATTGTTGTTTTAGCGGTTTGTTCGCCTCTAATAGCATGAAATATAATATTTTCCTGGAGAACCTTATCGTCATTGAATGTTTTATTTCTCGAATTGAATACATGAATATGTGTTATTGCCGTATTGGCGAGAAGAAACTTTCGAAATGATTTAAAATAGGGACCATTGCAAAAACTCCTTGGAACGATAGCTACAATCTCACCACCATCTTCCAATAACTGTACAGCAAGAGATACAAATCCACTATAGAGGTTACTTGTTTCAAGATTAACCTGCTCGAGTAATTGCCTATATACTGAATCACTACGAATTTTCCGATAAGGAGGATTAATGATGCAATGCGTGTATTTTTGCACCTCTCCTGATGTGAATAAGTCAGATCTGTTTTTAATAATCTCTACGGCCAATTTGATAAAATCATCCTGAATTATTTTACTTGTAAGCTTGATATTGTTTTCTCGGCAGGATTTTATACATTCCTTCTGGGTTGTTGTGAGGTAATTTACAATTGCAGATTCTAGTTCATAAAGATCAAGCGATAAGTTATTCGGATGGTTTTCAAGAGTGATTAATCTATTAATGAATGCAGAGCTTAAGATTCCAATTCCAGCGCCTGGATCAAATAAACGAATTTCATCAGACGAAAAATTTCTGAACAATGATGACATAAAAGCCGCCACTGGAGCTGGAGTCATGAATTGTCCAAAATCAGATCGAGTTTTTGAGTCTATTTTTCTATTAGCATCAATCCGAAATAAATCGGAAAGTTCTAACAGCGCTCGATCATTATTTTCAAAAGCGAGTTTATCCATTATCTACTATATTTCTGTCGCTTATTGTTATCTATAATCATTCTGATCATATGTCCAGTAATATACGTTTGTTCAGATAAATATACAAGCTTTTTTATGAGAATTCTAATCCTATTTCTTCCTTTCCTTTTCCATCCTTTTATCCCACGCTCCGGGTTGACCTTTGAGGTGTTTGTCGAACCATTCGCTGTGCATGCGGCTTGCCAGGAGAAATTTTGGGAATTTAGTAAGGATATTCAGTGAGTTCCTCGTAACAGACCATTTACGCTTAGATCTTCATCTATTTCTGGCCAGTGAATACCTTCGCCATCGCCAAGAATCTCGTAATTCTCCAACTGGTCTTTTGTAGCTTTTGCGAGACGTGGGAACCATACAATTGGTACTGTCACCTTCCGACCATCTTTCAATGAAACGATTAAGTCGTCGTCAGTGAATTTGACATCCTGAGCAAGAGGATGTGCTTCAACTGTTATTGTGCTCGTTTATATGCTTTACTACGATGTATAACACGGTAAATTGTGATTAATAATTCAGTTTTATCGACAGTATAGACGATGCGCCAATCACTGACTCGAATACGGTAACCTTTACCGAGCTTTAATTTTATTGCCCCGTGTGGAAATGGGTTTTGGCTAAGATCAAGGATTTTTCGGTTGACATTTTTTAATACAGAATCACTCAAATTGCGCATTTCTTTTTTAGCCTGATGGGTTATTGATATATCCCAGATCAAACTGGTCGTCCCTCCTGACGTAACTCTTTGATGAAATCATTATAATCTGTTTTCGACTCGTCTTGACGGGTAATTATAGAAAGCGCATCTTCGAGATCCTCGAATAGAGCCTCATTGTCCAGTATTTGACGAATCAGCTCCATTTTTTTTTCGATATCCCATTCACGTGCTTCCTCAATGACATCTTTCACTTTATTAGTCATGATATTTCCTGCAATTGTTGGGTTAGTACCATTTTTGTGTATAGCTCAAACTCTCCTGGATTCCTGCTAACTACATGCAGGAATGACAAATGAGATTATATGATTTGAAATGGTTCAACTTATTAAAATTTACAGGATTATTCGATGTATCGCAAGATTTTGCAGTGGTAATTATCAGATATCCCTCTTTATCCTGTTAATCCTTAATATCCTTATATCCTGTGAATTGAGTCTCTATTTCTTCCTTTCCTTTTCCATCCTTTTATCCCACGCTCCGGGTTGACCTTTGAGGTGTTTGTCGAACCATTCGCTGTGCATGCGTTTTGTCAGGAGGTACTTGCCTCGTTTTGAAGCTATGCCGTGGTTTTCGCCGGGGAAGCGGATGAATTCTACCTCACGGTTCAGCACTTTCAGGGCAGTGTACATCTGATCCGATTCCATGGGCGGGACGTTAACGTCTGCATCGCCATGCAGAAGCAGTAACGGGACCGTAATATTATCGGCAAAATAGAGGGGTGAATGATCTATATAATATTGAGGATTGTTCCAGGGATAGTTCCGCGCGGTTGCCATATCACTGTATAGGTATCCCCACCACCCTACTCCCCAGTAGCTCGCCAGGTTGCTGATACCGTAATCGCTGATCCCGGTGGCGTAGGGGTAAAAATCCTTGTGATCTTTTGGTTGGGAAAGCATGTACATGGTCATGAATCCACCGTAGCTCCCGGAAACGGTTGCACATTTTGATCCGTCAACGGCAGGAACGTTATTGACTATATTACGAACACCCTCATTCATATCACGGGTTGTTAATATTCCCCAGTCATTTGGATGATAATCAGCAAATTCCTGTCCCCATCCGGCAGCGCCCCTTGGCGTCGGGATATAGACAAAATAACCTCGTGTGGCGAACACGTTACTCATCCAGATATAACCATCGGCAAATCCGAATACGCCACCATAAAAATCGACAATCAGGGGATATTTTTTCGTATTGTCGTAGTTAACCGGGTAATAGAGGTAACCTGGAATAGTGACGCCATCTGAATTAACATAGTCATAATCAATAATCTTGCCGGGTTTAATCAAACGTTTGAACTTTGGATGAAGATCTTTTAACATCTCGCCTTTTTTCTTCTTCCAATCATAAAAATAAATATCCCCTGGTCGTTCGGGCTGATCACCCTGAAAAACGAATACATTTGATTTTATCCCAATCGAAGCGTCACCATAAGAAGCGCCCGGGGTTGGAAGAGAATGTTCAGTAATTATATGAGTTTCCGTATCGAAGAAATACAGTTTCACTTTTTTATTATATAAACCGGTAAATCCAATACTGCCGTTCTCGTGCCAGAAAAGTATCCCGCCTCTCCCTGTTCCATAAGCTCCGGCAGCGATAGCGGGTTCAAATTCACGGGTATAATTGACTGCCTTTCCAGACTCGAGATCGAGTATCCACAGGTCCGTAGCGTTGTCGTTATTGTCGGGATGTTTACTCTCGTTGCCATCTACCGGGTAAATAGGAGCATCGAATGCGACACTTTTCCCGTCCGGAGAAAATGCAAGCCGTCCCACCGACCATGTCCTGAACTCGAAGACTTTCTTCGCATCTCCGGTTGAAGTAGAAATCTTCCAGAACTCGGTGATGCCGAATGGTCGTTCAACCGCAGTGATAGAACGCAGCATTAATATTGTTGAACCATCCGGGCTGATAGCGAATCTGCCCGGATCGTATTTTCCGCTTGTCAATTTACCGTGCGCTCTACCATCCAAGGTCATATAGTGGATCTCAGTATCGTCACGCCACCCACTCCATCTGTCCTCAAGCCCCCACATAACTTTGTAAGGTTTTTCATCCTCATCTTTCCATTTCTTTGTTTTGGTGTAATAGATCACGTTGCCATCGGGACTCCACCTGAAGCCTGAAGAGTGTTCCAGCCCATGCATGATCCGCTCAAACTTTTGATCGGCACGATTCCATAAATAAACATCACTACCTTTTTCACTCGCTCCTGTTGAAAAAAGGAGTTGCTTCCCATCAGGTGACCACCTGGTATTTGAAATTCCCTTGGCGCTGAAATATTCCCATATCTTCTCTTTATTCTTCATATCCCATATTTCAAGATGTTTCTCGCGTTTGTCGTTACTCCTGTCCCAGGGTGAAATACCGGCAGCGAGCCATCTGCCGTCTCGACTGATCTCGAGACCGCTGACGGCATCGATCAGGTAATAATCCTGGAAATCGAAATGATGTTTTGGATCTGCGCTAATCAGTGGAGTATTATCTACTTCCTTTTCGGTTGGTGATGCTGATATTCCAAATGACCACTCATCGAGTGAATCTTTTCCACACACAGCAGTTATCAGCATGAGGCGGTGAAAACCAATATCAATAGTTTTCTTTTCTGATACTTTGTCTGTGTCGGAATCAGCGGCTGATGTTCTTTCGAGTGCTTTCTCACCATCGAGATACAACTTGAAAGGAGCACGTCCTGTAACTTCAAATTTCAATTCTCCCCAGAGCGGAACATCAAGGTAGCTTGCCGCGTATGCAATATATATTTGTTCAGAACCAGGATCAGGGATTTTTGCAAAGGTAATATTTTCACCGGATATTTTATTAAAGGTTGACTGTTTTCCGGGTGCAAAACTCACTGATTGACCGGCTTCAACCCAAAAATCTTTTGGATCAATGGGAGGAAACCCGAGCAAATCAGCTACCTGATCAGCAGAAGTATCCGGATCGATCTGAGCATGGGGCATGAGAACTGCTTCAGTAACAAGCCATTGATTTACAGGTACTGGTTCAATGGATTCCGTGCTGTCATCTGACGTCGTTACAGGTTCTGAAGTTTCAGAAAACGAAAACGACACAACGCATACTACTGCTAATAATATGATTAGAGTTTTTTGGAAATAAGTCATGATTTGTTCCTCTTGTTAGCTTTTAAATAGAAGTGCTGGAAGGTAAACATGAAATCGGTCATTATGCCAATGATATCCGAGTTTTTTCACTGCCGGTCAGTCAATGTGTGCGCTCCGGGTTTCAGCACAGGACTATCACAAAAAGACAATTTATAACGTATATTATAAGCATCGTTTAAACTCAGTCTGAAAGGGCTATGTAAGAAATGAAACCGGATACTTCCTACCAGTCGGAAACCGATCAGGAGAACGCAGAATTTATCCATGAAGAAATGGAAAACGGAGAGAGTTCTTTTGACGGCACTACATCAAAAACTACCTGGGACAAGATACGCGGAACTGCCGACAGGTTTGTGCATCGAACTATTGAAACTGCTGAAGATATTGCATTAAGAGGAAAAATAGAGCTGGAAATCGCATCTATACGTCTCCGCCTCCGCTCTCTATATGCAAAAATCGGTGAAGCTGTTTACCGACTTCAAGAGGGTGAAGAACGTCCCGATCCGTTACAGGAAGAGGAAATTCAGCCTCTCTTTCAAGATGTTAAACTTGCTTTGGCGGATCTGACACGTGAAAAACAGAAGTTGGTTGACCTAAAGAAACGCGAACGATGGACGGGAGAATCTTAGGAGCTATTCTCATTTCTTCTTAAATTAACTCATCATTTACTTTGGAGAGACGAATGGGTGAACGTCGATCAAGTGAACGGCGAAAAAAGGAAGATCGAAAAAAAGAGCGCAGACAGCAAAAGAAAGAAATCCACGACAATTGGGACGGGATTGACCGCCGCTGGGGTGAACGAAGAGAAAAACATCAAAGGGGTGAAGATCGTCGCAATAATGATGCTGATCTGGAGAAAAAGAAAATTCAATTGAAACGCCGGGAAAAGGAACGAAAAATCTCGGACAAGCGCAAACAGGGACGTCAGAAAAAAAAGTTTGAACAGGGATAACACTTTTTACATCGAATAAGCCGGAACTCTGATTCCGGCTTTGCTGTTATAGTGTGAAAAATTGTACTTAGTGCCTGACTGAAAATCAGGATAGTAGATAAGGTCACTCGCAGCGAGGTGTTCTGCCATTCTTGGGCTTAACCCGGGATCCATAATTATCGACAAATGAGAGCAATGGATTACCCGATCAACTCGGGTAATGACATAGCATTTCGTGCAAGTTGCTCTAATTATTAATGATCTACTTTTATTCCTGATAGTATTGAGAAATAATGAAGGAGATTATTCTTTACATTCAACTATCGAGCGAACTACAAATATTGAATTGAAAGGCATATCAAATGTCAGGAACATATCACTCCAAAAACATTCTATTCTTAGCCATATTATTCTTAATGATCGTTAGACCGGCATTTTACCAAGATCAACAACCAATTGCCTCACCAGTGATTGACGTAAGCACAGACCCAGTTACAGACCCGATTGCCGCAAGAAGCCTCGTAAAACGAACCATAAAGATCCTCGCTGAAAAAGGGATTCATTTAGAGACTCGAATGGACCGTATTAAAGTCGAGCTGCGAACTCGTGAAAAGATGAAACAACTGGTGCAGGTTGGAGAACCGGGAGGACATCACCGCACCAGAACTGTAACACAGGGCGACCGTACCTGGGTATCAGACTGCACTTTAACCTTTCTCAAAGGACAAAGAGAAGATGTGATGATGGGTGTGGCGGCGCATGAGCTGTTCCATCTCTGGCAGAGTGAACGGGGTGCATCAAAAGGATGGATTCGCTGGATTGAGGGGACTGCAAACGTTGCTAAATATCTTGTGTTGGTTGATATAGATAATGAAAAAGCTCAAAAATCCATTCAACATATGATGGAAGACAGAGATCCTGTTTATGGAAAAGGATTCCGTAAAGCATTGAAATATTACGACAAAAACGGAATGAAAAAGTACCTCGAAAAGGTTTATAAAGAATGTGGTGGAAAACCAAAATGATACATCTATTATAAATTATTCATGAAGTGACATAAAACACATATAACTCTTACAACTTTCTAATAATTTATATATTAGGCAATACTACTCGCAGGATTCCGAAAACTTTTTATTCAGCGTTACATTGATTATAGATCTTTTGGAGGAAAGACGAAAAAGACTATTAATGGCTCGTTTGGGATAATATCCCTACTGGTCATAACGTTCTCGATAATTCCAGTATTTAGTTTCGCTGCCTCGATCAGCGGATCAATTCTGGATGGCGAGGGTGAAGTACTCGATGAAGATGTAACAGTCGGGATATCAACGATTGATGATGTCTGGGAAGGCAATTGGGATTGGGTAGAGGTCAACGGAGCTTATAGTTTCGAGGATCTCGAGCCGGACACATATATCCTGCACGTCAGGGCTCTGGATGGAGAAACTTGGTATTATCCAGTGTTTTACCCCGATTCCTATCACATTAATGAAGCGGAATTGGTAGCTGTTGAAGAAGACGATGCGGTTGAAGACATCGATTTTATACTCCGTCCCGGTGGAAGGATTTCCGGTTCTGTTGTGCCTCAAGAAGGCGGTTTCTTCCCGCCCAATAGTATTAATGCGGAATTTTCCCTGGTTGAAGGCGATCCTTTTGCGGTATTAATGGGATTTCTGCTGGAAACCGCTCGTGATTACACAAGTCCACCTTTTCCCGAAAGCGAATACCTGGTTCGTTTCAGACCGGAAGGCGAGGATTTACACCTGCCGGTCTATGCCGGTGGGGCGATTACCCCTGAAAATGCGGAACCGGTGCAAATAATAGCTGAAGTCATTCTTGAACATGTAGATGCAGCACTCCCGCTTGGCGGTGGAATCAGTGGTACTGTAACCGGAGACGGCAATCCCCTCGATCAAGTTGTTGTGCTTGCACTAATTCCAGCCCCTGGCGGATCTCCCTAGGAACAAATTCCTTTCAATTATGCATATGCAGACGAAGACGGTGAATACTCAATACTGGGTATCCCGGAAGGAACTGCTCGGGTTTTATTTATGCCAATGGGTGATGAGGGATACATCGAGCAATGGTACAACGGCGTTTATGATCCGGTGCAGGCAACATTAGTTGATATTATCGCTGATGAGATCACAGAAGATATCGATGCAGAACTGACACTTGGGATCGAAATACTCGGAACAGTTTCCGGTCCTGAAGGCGAAATTCCTGAGAACGATGAAATTTTTGTCGAGGGAATTTCCGGAACTGGTTCCAGGTTCTCCTTCAATGTTGTAATAGACGATGATGGCAACTGGTACAGTTACCAAAGAGTACCACCGGGATTTTACACCCTTATGAGAGAATCCTGGTCTGATAATGGATGGGCGAGTGGATTCATGGGTGGTAGTCCACTTTACTGGGAAGTTGACTGGCAGATGCTTGAAAGCGGTGATGAAGGTGAATTCGATATTGTTTTTAATGCAGGCGCTTTGATTGCGGGAACCGTAACCGGACCTGGAGGCGACCCGGTTGATGATGCAGAAGTTACCCTCTATATGGAAATGCAGGAAACTATGAGTCGAGGTTCTTTTGAAAACGGTTACTACGTTTTCCCTGGCGTACCTGAAGGGTCATATATAATAAAGGTGGTTCTTGAATCAGGGGACGGTGAGGAAGAAGGTGGCGAATTGAATGACGTTGATCCGGATCGTCCCTGGCCCGCAATATTCAGTGGTGAGGCATTTGGAATCGAAGATGCCGAGCCTTTTGAGGTGGAAGCGGGCGAAGAATATGAATTTGATTTTCAATTTGTCGAAGGTGGCATACTACATGTAAATATTATGAATCCAGACGGCATGCCTTACGATGCATTCGAGATGAATGCCGGCGTTATGCCCTTCGCATTAGGTGTGGATGGCAGTCGTACCGCAAACGAACCAACCTCCTCTGATGGACCGTTTGGTGATCCTGAAGGAATCGATATTGTCCTGCCGGTTGGCGACTATCATGTGGGAGGTTTGCCGATTTTCATACCTGTCAACCCTGATGCAATTCCTCCGGATATACGTCGAACACTGTACGAAGGTGACGATGAAACAGGTGGTTTTACCGATGATAATGCAGAAGTTGTGACCATTTCAGAAGGAGAATATATTGAAATCGACCTGATGATGGCAGAAGAGGGTTACACTGTTTCAGGTTCCCTCAGTAATGATGTTGATCTTATAGGTATTTCGCCGGTAATGATCTTATTGGATGAGGATGACCTCTGGGTGGCAGCCAGCGCTAATTTTGTCTTTAGCTATGAGCCTGAATATCAAATAAACGGAATCCCTGACGGAGACTATAAACTATTAGCTATGGTCGGAGAAAGTGATCCATCATTCCTGGTGAGCACATGGTATCCGGACATTTCCGATCCCGGAGCGAATTTCGATAGGATGATGCCGCATGATGATGCTGAAGCTTTCGAGGTGGACGGCGAAGATGTTGAGGGAATCGACATCAATATCAGGACAGTGGAGTTTGTGCAGGATGTTCCATTGAAACAGAAAATTGCTGTTATAAAAGGATATCGTCTCGCAAATGCATATCCCAACCCGTTCAATAATAGCACCCGTTTGAGCTTTACTTTGCCTCATCGGAGCCATGTGCAGCTTGCGGTTTATAACGTACTGGGTAGAAAAGTAGCTGAAGTAGTAAACAACCGCTTCGAAGCCGGAACACATTTTATCAATTTTGACGCAAAATATCTCGCCAGTGGTATTTACTTCCTCAAGATGAAAGCCGGAGATTATTATGCGACAAGAAAGTTGATTTTAATGAAATAAGGAAAAAGTTTAGAGTTCAACCTTCAGGTTGTTCTTAGTCAGGAAGGCACTGGTCATCCCAAGGCTGAAAAATCTCCTAACCGGGCAATATGTGAGAAAATGCAGCCCGGAATACGGTGCTTCCGGGCTGAACTCGCTGAAATGGCAATGGCAGAAATACCTGGATCAATGAAATATTTTGTAACTTCTTACCTATTCAATTGCATTATTACAATTTCTTACTATAGTTTATAAGAAGCATAATTTTCTTGCCTCAAGGGAGTTGATCATGAAATTGAATTTTTATCGGTTGTCTCGTCTATTAACACCAGCCTTATTCTTGATAATTCCAAGTTTATTTGTTTCCCATGCTATGCCGCCTCATCCCGAATTATTACGTCAAATACGTGAGGGTCTGGTAGATATGCCGTATTATATGAGCAATCCAAGAGAATGGCGTGAACATGGGATTGATATGCCTCGCCCGAATTTTCATTTCGATCTTAATGAGCTTGATGAAGATTACAATGTATTGGTGTTGCTTATGGATTACAGTGATAACCAGCGCACCTATTCCTCATCACAGTTTGATAATTTGGTGTTCGGTTACGGTGATGGAAAAGTGCGTGATTATTTCGATGAGAACAGTTATGGACAATTCAATATTGTGAGCCAGGATTTACCCTCATCAACCGGATGGATCAGGATGCCAAGAACATATGCAAACTATCTGGGAGGCTTACCGGATATGCCCTGGCTCTATATGCCAGACATGATCGAATATGTTGTCGATGCTGTTGATGAATCCGTTGACTTTTCGGACTATGATAATGACGGAGATGGAGTTGTTGATGCTTTTACACTGGTACACGCTGGTATGGGCGCTGAAAATGCCGGAGTTCCAAATGCAATTCATTCTCATATGGGATGGGTAGATGACATATATGTGGATGACGTCTCGATTACAACGTATTGTATAATGCCTGAAAGAACCGAGGATTTTAGGGGTAATGGTTACATCAGCACAATTGGTGTTTACGTCCATGAGATGAGCCATCTCTTTTTTGGTTTACCGGATCTATATGACCGTGACGGTTCCTCGGCGGGTCTTGGAGCCTGGAGCTTGATGGCAGGAGGAGGTTGGAACGGACCTCGATCAATCGGAGGTAGTCCAAGTCACCTGGATGCATGGAGTAAAATTCAAGTTGGATTTGTAACACCACTGGATGTGACTTATAACATTGGGAATGAACCGATACATAATGTAGTTAACCATCCGGACATCTATCGTCTCTGGTCCGATGGCATTACAAATGTTGCTGAATATTTTCTCATTGAGAATCGTCAACGGACAGGCTATGATTCCAGTCTCCCCGGTGAAGGATTTTTTATATATCATGTGGATGAAACAGTAAATACTCAAAATGACAATGAATGGTATCCGGATTTTACTGATGAAGGACATTACCTGGTAGCTCTTGAGCAGGCTGACGGGAACTGGGACCTGGAACAGAATGTTAATCCCAGTGATCCGTATGATCCATATCCCGGTATGGATAATGTCCGGCTTTTCAACCGTAACACTATTCCCGACAGCAGATTTTACAATGGCGAAGATTCCCAGGTAGAGATAAAAGATATCAGTGATTGCGGCATGGAAATGAGAGCAGACTTAATAGTAGATGATACCCTGTATGGATTTCCGCCCTCAGACCTTGAGGCGGATATCGACTATAACAATCGCAGCCTTACTCTTTATTGGAATCATGTCGATCATGGAGTAAATGATACCCTGGTATATGATAATGGGATAAATGAAGGAGTCTATAATTGGGTAGATAATGTAATGGCGACAAGGATGAGTCCCAGTGGTTCATGCAAGATCCTTGAATTATGGTATGGTACTACTAATTACAGGAATGGCATGTTCGATGCCAAGATTTTCAATTGGATAAATGATTTCCCGGCGAACATGCTTCTTTTTTCACGCGCCACCGGTGTTGAGGATGGCTGGACTATTGTCAATATATCCAACCGTAATATCATTGTAAACGGTGATTTTCTTGTCGGGTTCGGATCAATAAATGAAGATTGTGAGTTGAAGTATAACACGGTTAATAATCAAAGAGCATGGAATTATATCGATAATACCTGGGAAAGGATAAATGAGACTTATTTCATCAGGGCTGTCGTGCAATACAGGGAGGGGATGACAGAAATACTGGAACCTGCGGAGCCGGTTTCGATGATTGCCAATCCTGAAAATGGTAAACGAATAAGTACACCTGGTGAACTTGATGATTTTCTGCACTTTGAAATTATTCGTGATGATCGAGTTATCGGAACGGCATTAAGCACATTCTTTGAGTCTGACTTGAATGCTTATGGAACCTTTACATTTCGAGTCAGGGCAGTATATGATCAAGGAATTTCTCTCACTTCAGAACCGTTAACGTTAATTTGGGATGGTGATTTTGTGGGTGAGAATGATGCTGAGATCAAACCATCTGATTGGAAAATTTCAACTGTCTATCCCAATCCCTTCAATTCCCGGGTGCAAATTACCGTCACAGTTCCGGAAGCTTCCCGTATATCATTAGGAATTTATAACCTTAATGGACAACTGGTGCAAACGCTTTCTAACAGTTATCCAGAACGAGGCGAACAAAAGTTCGAGTGGAATGCTGCCGGTTTTGCCAGCGGTATATATTTTGTAAAAGCTGATTTCGCAAATAATAGCATGGACGCAAAGAAAATATTATTAATCAGGTAGGACCGGGTCTCCGAACCGGGCAATTTGTGAACATTTAGGGGATTGTCTGGTTCGGAGACCCAGGCCTACCTATACTCACCTTTTCTAAGTTAGTCACTCATAAAACCTTTCAAAGTGATCAATAGTTTACTATCTTTAGTGATTCCTAATTATTTTTTATAATTGTAGCTCGAACGGCTTGCGTCCGGGGTATAAGCTATTATGCTAAAATGAGACCATTATGACAACAGCTATTCTCCCAAAACCATATAAAGCTCCCATTGCCATACCTCCGGGGCAGACGATCCGTGAGATGTTGGATGATCGTGGAATGTCTCAAAAGGATTTTGCCTTAAAGATGGGAATACCGGCGCAAATGATCAATGAAATCATCCAGGGTAAAAAAGCGATAACCGTAACAACTGCCGCTCAATTAGAGGCTGTCCTTGGTCTGCCCCAGAAATACTGGCTGAACCGCGAAGGCAACTACAAAGCGGTAAAGGAGCAAATTGAGCGAGAACGTTCAATCAAGGAGGAATTGTAGCTCGAACGTCTTGAGTGTGGGAAAATGCTTACGGAATAGTAATTGGTTGATTTCATATTTTTTTATTCAGATAAAATTACATATTGAATTAACCAAACCTGGCTATTTGCATCAACGAATACAAAATATTACATTGCAGCTTTACAGTTTACATACTTACTCAAAATTTTCTTCAAAAAGAAAGGAACAAAAGATGAGTCAAATCAAACCTGGTGATGTCGTACGTTTAAAATCTGGTGGTCCGAAGATGAGTGTTCAATGGATTAACGACGAAGTAAATCAAGTAAATTGTACTTGGTTCGATGGAAAAGATAAACTGGAAAAAAAGAATTTTGCAGCAGAAGTACTTATTAAAGAAGAGGACGATGAATAGTCTAAATATAGAAACCATCTGATATTTAATTTTATTGTTGTCGCCATCGGCTGACGATTTTTTTCTGAGTCGCTATCCTAATGATTG